>Ga0335072_10001847_pt1 | contig 33667 bp, 30 predicted proteins | sample Lox_Sample_21_FD_206725 | JGI IMG/M metagenome (GOLD analysis project Ga0335072, IMG submission 206725) | Soil microbial communities from Loxahatchee National Wildlife Refuge, Florida, United States - Lox_Sample_2.1 | ecosystem: Environmental > Terrestrial > Soil > Wetlands | place: USA... | reverse complement strand
ATATGTATACGTTCGATGCGTGAATTCGAAGTTTGTGTAGTAGAACTACGTGATGAAACATATTTGATCACGCAAGAACTGGCGTGGACACCCTAGAAGCTAGCACTTAGAACTCACTTTTCCACTTAGAGTAAAATAAATTCTTGACTGATATCGATAATGGCTGTCAAGCAAAACTGCTCAATACTTCGGATCAAAATTACGCATTCTCATGGTAAAGTCTTTGACGGCGATACTCTTCTCTCGCCTTTCTCACAGATGGAGATACCGTATGAGGACATTTATAAGATGAGAATGAACGAGTGCGGCTATGGCCAGTGTTGGCATTGATTCGCCTGGGAGTGCTGGGAGTGTAGCTGGTCCTGCATTCCGTCAGACTCAGACGAGAGAATAAGGAAACGAGTATTACCAATGCTCAGGTATCTCAGGCGGAATCCAGAAGCTTGGCTGTGGAGGTAGATCTTCTGCTTCTGCTTTGGGAGACGATCCCGAGGGTTCGCCGCTTGGTGAAGCACTCTTCTCCGAGTCCAAAGCTTCCGGCCAAGGTCTCGAAGAGAGGGTGGATGTATCTAATGAAACAGCCTGACTTAGTATATGGCGCTGATAGTCCATACCAGAGTCATACCTTGAAGACCCTTTACATAACCAGGCGGCGCCGCCATTGAAACATTTCGTATAGGCTGGAATCGTTGGCAGTTGTCACATGTTCTTCCCTGGTTTTCATCCGTGAGTTTCCGAAGACACGCTGAACATCTCAATGAGCGAGAGTTCGTTATTAAAGTTGTATGAGGGATCATCATAGAAGGCCTGATCAAAGCTTCGTCATGATAGGTCACGTAGTGGTCCCTAAGGTAGTCTTTTTGTAGTGCTCCCATTGACTGACACTCGGGATAGTCGCAGCAGAGCACCGTTGCAGAGAATTCATTGCCATTGAAATCCACGTTGAAGGTTTGATCTTCATCTTCGTCATCACCATATCTAGGGGCCATGTACTGTCCAGGTACAGAATTATGTAGTGACGAATAAATATTGACTGGTGGACTCGGAGGTTTTGCCATAGGTGGATGCCGCAAGCGTCCATGGTTAGCTGCGTTGGGTACTAGGCTCGGGGCATTCTGTATTTCGACCTTACTTCTTTTTAACTGTCCATTACCTCCCGTCCCTCAAAGACCAGATGTCTTAGTCTATGACTCTCACACCTGAAAATACGGTGCATGAAAAAAGCTCACCTACCACTCTCGTCAGAGCTAGATTCTGAATACTCCCCCTGCAAAGGTCCTTTTTCCTGACGAGAGGCAAGAATTTGTTGTCGTACAAGCGCATTGGAACGGTCGATTTCCTGCATGGTGAACGCCGTTGCCAGAGTTCTGTGAGAAATAGATCAGCTTTCTCTAAGCCGTGCCTTACTACGATTAAAACCGCTCACACTTACGTAGCTGGGCTACCTCGACCTTCAATCTGTCTTTGCGCGACAGTGTACGCTATTCTCTCCATCGGCCCATTGTTTGGATCAGGAATAGGTGTTGAAGCTGGAACGGAATAGTATCCCGGAGAGGTCAGCCTCTCAGCGATCTGCCTCTTTAATTCTCGGACATTAATGTCCTCCATATAATCCTCCGTCAGTGCTGCAATCATATGGAATTTCTTCCACTCTTGCAGCCCAATCTTGGCCATGCCTTGTGGGACATTCAGCCTAACGTACTGCCACGGGCCATCGATGCCAAACTTAGTAATATTTGAGGCAACTTGCCCATGGGTTCTCTCACAGCTCGTTACGCAACTGACGCAATATTGCGCAACAGCGAGCTCAAAAGCCTGCTTCGGAGTGAGGCTTCGAAATAGCTGTCCCAGTACTCCTGAAATTGATGGTGCTCTCGATTCAGTTGTCACTTGGATGGCGTCTTCGAGCCCAGTACCAACACTAATAACGCAAGCAATTGGGCGGCCAGGCCATATATAATTGGCTTCATTGATGGCTTCCATAGTCGGGTTGTTCCAGCCTATACGGCCATCACCATATCTGATACCGCTAATATCGATAGGCAAGAAATACGTTGGAGCTGCAGATGTTGCCCTTGCAACTTGCCAGATCTGTGCTTGGAATGGATCATTGTCCTCTGTGGCATACGACCGCATGCGAACTGCCGCCTTTCCCAACCCCTCAGGTCTCGATGCAAGAACAAAAGTTCGACAGCTCCTTGTATCTGCTACGACTCGAGGGTCTTCAAACATAGCGTCATCTTCGGAGCCATCAGGGGAGGCCTTTATTACTTTCCGCATCTCTAACTCTAGAGTCGCTGCGTCAAATAGTGCACGATCCTCGGTGGAGTTGGTTTCGAACACGGCCGAAGCAAGAGCAACGTATTTTTTGATTGCCGTATCAATATCCTAACGAGCGCGACTGGTTAGGTTCATGCTCTCATAAGCCAACTACGACTTACATATTGAAGCCTGCCTAACATTATTGCAAGGAGTCCTCCGGTACCAGTACCGCATATAAGGTCAAAATAGTCGTAGGGCCGGAGATGGCTACGGGGCTTTTCGAGGTTTCCTGATTCTTTATTTCTTCGAATTTGTGCCATCAGCTCTTTAAGAATATACAGAGACGAGAGTCCTTTGACGCCGCCTCCGTCAAGACAAAGAACACGCAGAGGGACTTGTGAGGCCATTTTGCCTGGCTACTGACGACCTCGCAAAAAAGTGACCTATCAACAACATAGAATGACTTTCGTGTAACCTTGTCAGCCTCTTACGTTTCTAAATGGTAGCAGGACTCCTTGCACGCTTGAACAGGGGCTCTCGCATTTGCTGCCACGATAGTGAGGTCGAACTGACTTTATTGTCTTGGCTTATCTTAGAGACAGCGAGCTGTAAAAGGCTGAGAGGTACGGTAATTGCTCTTTTCTTGAAATCATGCAGGCTAAAGACGAAGAGAGGCTATGCAGTCATTCATGCATGATAAGAGGGAACAGCTAGGGCAATATCTCCAGCCACTAAGAAAAAATATGATGTTTGAAAGATTGAGAAGCAGAGAATGAGGGCAGAGACTGCGTGTCAACGTCCCAAGATAACAGTTCAGATAACAGGTCACTGAAAGCAACGTGGACGAGCCGTGCCGGCCACCCAATCAGAGGCACACGTCTATGCCACGCTGCAGATGCAGTATGCACTCTCGTCTACATTTGAACACCCATAGCTGACACCCGACAGATAACCTCTCGAAGGTATAGGATGTCCAGATAGTTTCGCATAATATATGATGTGTCTATGGCGAGCACAGACGTCGTACAAAAATTCTGGGGTATCGATCCGCTGGGACGGCCCGTCATCACCGGCAGCGGGATTAGCATAAGGCAGACTGTGGATCCCTTGCTATTTGTCCATTCAACGAAGACAAAACCACCTCCCAAGGTACTAACAATGCACCCATACCCGTTCCCGAGTACCATAATACAGTACACAGAGAAGTTCAGGAACGTTGGTTGATAGGTTGGACTGCATAGGACTCTTACAGTCCGCATTCCAATTTCCAGCGATCGCTTGTGGCATTTGTCACGATTTCCTGTGACTTTGTTGAGGCCCAGTTAGCCGCTTTTCCTCTTGTCTAGGCATTAGCAGCGAAGAAGCCAATAGGATGCCGTGTCCATATGCATGGGTGCCTTATTTTAGCCTAGTAGATCATCCCATTCCATCGAAGAGTGAGCGTAACTTGTAAAACATTTTGTATGTTATGTTTCTAATGCGGTTCAGTTTGTATTTTATATGACTTTTATTACAATCATGTCCACTGTGGAAATCAGGAGCAAAGCAATCTATGATGCAAATGTGCAGCAGGATTTCTTTGCGGTATCTGAATAGGCCTGGTCATAGGTAGTTCCAAAACTCCAAACATCTTCGCGCGATAAAGATTTAGAGGTGCTGGATATTTTCACAATCCCTTCCCTTATAGTTAGTACGTTGTGCTCTGATGCAAGGGTTTACATCCTAGTGGAGGAAGTGATAGGACTAAGGGCGCTCCCGTCAAACGCCTTCTAAGTAGATAACTGGTCAGAGATCCCGCCTCACTTCTGAATTCAACACACCATCTTGGCAAGGGAGAATGTCGGGTTCCCTCTGCTTAGTGCTTACTCCACCGGGGCTTGGGTGGGTTTCAGTGGTTTCGGGCCACGCCTGGTGTTTCGGCATCCAGGATACACGAGGTAGCGACGGTTGTTAAAATGGCGACAGGAACTATGAGATTCCCCTGTACCTTTAACTGGTTTTGGATGCGGCTCATCGCAGTGCATGCCTTCTGCTGGGTTCGCATTTGGTTCAGTGGGACTTCTTTAAATTTGAGCTTGACAGTAAAACGAGCGGAACGCATACTCTATCTCAGTGGTATCTTTAGTATAGGCTCATATCGACATATTCACATTCAACAAGACCCCACATTGCTCAGCGCAACTCTTCCACTTACACAGCCTTCAAAGTCCAAATGTAACTAGCGGGTGCAGGATCTAGAAAATATCCGGCACTCCCTTCCACTTCTTGCCTCGGCCCTGCCCAGCCTTTTCTCTCTCTTCCCAGTATTTCCCATTGAAGTGCCAATACTCCTCACCTGTGATTTCGTCTTTCTGCTTTTTGAACCATACTGGTACAAATTCTTCACCTCTCGCTTCGCGTTCTCTTCTTGCCTTTCTTTGCTTCTCCTCAACTCTATGCTTTTCTGTTGCCGCCAAATCGTAGAGACCATCTTCCATGGCTCTTTGATCAGGTCTCAGTCTTGTATCGGTCGGTGGTAACCAAGGTCGAAGTTTGTCGGGAAGGGCGTTGAGAGTCACAGCAAAGGGAGTAAGGTTGAAAGGTATGCCAGCAGGCCGAGGGTTAACTTCCCAAACAACAAATGGTTGATGAGGGTCAGAAATGCTGCCGTGGCGGTGTATTGATCCCTTTTTAGGTTCTTCTACAGGAGCTTCATAACCAGGCGTCAACCTTGCGTAGAGCTTATTGTTCCATTTCCCTCCAATACTGAACCGTGGCTGACCATGCGCATCATTAACTCGGCCACTGACTTGATAAGCCGAGCCACTAGTCCAACCCCGGGGTTTGAAGTCCAGGAGTGCAACTTCCCCTGTCATCCAATTCTTTATCTCCAACTGGCCATAATTATCGACGGTAGGATTCCCTGTGATGATACCCGTGACAGATGACGTGACCTTCTTCCATGTGTACAGCTCTTCCATATCACCATTGGTGGGGCGGAGCCTGAGAAACCAGGTACCAAGTTGGAAAACGTCAAATGACTTGCCGTAAAATTTTGATTTGGCATTTAGTTCGCCATAGTAGGTCCATTTCGGCGATTCTGCCCATGATGCGCCGATAGGCGGGTGATGACTTACTTGCTCGATGAAGAATCGATAGTTCTTGTCAGGTCGTGCATATTCGAAAGTCTCCCCAAGAAGTGGGTTGAAAGGCTTCGCAACTCTGGCTATCGTAGATGCATTATAGCTAGTAGCGAACGCCGCAACGTATACCATTCGTTCTGCCGAGTCTGTTCTGTCCGCCGCGAGGTCCAGGAGATCTGCATACTCCATATCTTCCGCGCAACGCTGTAGGAAAGAAGTCGGTTCATTAAATGATACCGGTAAAGTCATCTTGGTCATATCCTTGCCAATCATCGACTTCAAGATGCCCTGGTCCAATTTTCAGTTTCTTCTTGGGTTAGAAGATATGAATAAAACTTACCCATAAAGAAATTTTTGGACGATCATCCGCAGCCAGCTTAAGACGTGTGCGAATTCCGTCCTCGTATCCATAAAAGGAGGAACTGATGTCAACTCCCTTTAGTACTGCAACCACCTTTCCCTTCTTCTCGACGACCGCTGGTGGTAGTGCTGGACTCGTCGGAGGCATGGGAGCAGCTTCGATCTCGCCTGCATCAACAGCATCAAAGAATTCTTCCTCATCTCCCGACTCCGAATCCGAGATACCCGTCACTTCTGCCATAATAGACTTGCGACGTAACGAACCGCCGGCTATTGACTTACGTCGTAGCGCAGTACCATCAGCAGCAAGAGGCACAGCCTCGAGTGCCTCTTGGAAAGTGCCGTCATCAACTGCTGCCGGGCTTTCGGGTCGACTTGTCCCTTCTATGACTTCGCGTAATGCCCGCTTTGTTCGCCTTCGTTTCAGCTCTGATTCCCCAACTTTGGCCTCAAGGACCTCCTGCTCCCGTGCAACTTGTGCCATGCTATCCTCCCACATCCTACGCATATCTGCTTCACGATCCAGTCGATGTTGCCAGTAGGCATCTCTATCTTTCGAGATCCGTAGTAGATCACCTAAAAGGCCCTTCAGGCTCTTAATTGATCCGTCGTACGTAGAAACAGCTTGCACAATTGATTTATCAGATATGATGAGCGTCGGATTCTTACTCTGCTCGAGCTGGAGGGCAGTATTAACTTGAGTCAAAACGTCGAGCTGCAGCCTCGCTGACTGGGCAGTGATGTCAAATGCATCTTTGCTTGCAGGCATGTCGCGACTGCTCGTTTCATCACCAAATTCCTCTTCGTCGTCATCGCCCTCGAGATTTGTAGTACTCACATGGCTTTGCATGCGAGTCATTTCACCCGCAAAGCTTGGTTCATATGAGCCGTATCCAGCCGCTTCTTCTTCGTCGGCTACGCTCCCACTGTTGCTCGGTCCTTGAAACGCGACGCGTTGGCTTGCGGATTTTCCAAGACTCGCTTGAGGTGGCAATCTGGTGCTCTGTTGACTGTTTCGTCGGGCTTCTGTGTGGCCTTCGGCCCCAAGATCAACAGTGGAAGCGCCTTTCGATGGAGCCTTCTCAGCATGCTGAGCTTTCGCTTGTCGAAGATACTCTGCATTTTCTGCTTTTTGTCTCTCCTCCTCCTTAGCCTGGTCTTTAGTCCATTGAATGGAGTTGTTGAGAGCCCAAAACCACCTCTTGGCCTCGACTTCGTGGTTTGCCTTTAGAGAGTATTTGACGGAAGATTTACCATGGATTTCAAATCTCTGCTTCTCCGTTGGATCCATAGTGAGCTTGGCAATTCGCATATTTATGGCGCCACGGCAGGCAGAGCCAGCATCGTCTTGGTGTTTGTAGTAGCTCAGAACACCATCTTCTAGGACGAACCAACGGAGCTGATAGCCCTTGCGGTAGTTAGTCCATTTCTTTAGATACCCTTTCATCTCGCGTGACTCTTTGCCCGCCAGCGCATCGCCAGGTGCGGAGGCCATTGCGCCCTGTGAATTAGCATTTCCGAGAACCGCTTTCTCCTGTATACCACGCTGAGCTGCTACAGCTGCAGGAGATTTCTTGAGCATAGCTCTAGTCAAATCATCTTTCGTTACGTCTTGAGGTAGCTTTCCCCTTCTGTCACGCCGAAAAGGATCAGCGCCGTGAAGTAGGAGTACCTGGATAAGCTCCTTGTCCCTTTTTCGTGCCGCCTCATGAAGTAGTGTGCCTCCAGACTGAACTGTCGTTATGTCTGATGCGAATTCCCCACCATTAATATCAAGTACAGTCTTGACTCGAGGCTCTTCAAGAACTTCGCCCAGCAACTTGTAGTCACCTCTGGCGATCAGTGTTTGAATTTCTTTGATCTTGCAATCTGCAAATAATGATCGTGAGAGCTGGAGCTGTTGAAATATGTCAGGCGTCCGAGCAAGATCCAGCGGCAGCCGCCCTTGGTAATTTGGTACTGAGTCATTGATGTCGTCCTGTTCTAATAACAATCGTACCATGTGTCCTCGTCCTTGGGAAGCGGCAATATGAAGTGGGGTATTTCCATCTTTATCCTTTGCGTTAACATCAATGCAGCCAGCGCCATCGGAGAGCACATATTCCACCACCGGCATTTCTGCGCATTGTATTGCTAGATGGAGTATCGTTGTGTCCTCCAGACCGCCTTCTGTGGTATCTCGAATGGCTTTCGATATTGACGCTGTGTCCCCACTCCTCAATGCCTCAAAAACCCTGAATTTCCTGACGGATTGCTCGATCGACAGGCTCTTCTCCTGTGCAGGCGAGACCACCTTGCCATTTTTCGGTGATATTTGTAGGTTTGGGTTTGAATAGCCAAAAGTCGACGTCGAGACTTGTGGGCGATGCCCTATGCTCGTTGTATGTGAAGCCGACCCAGACATTGCTCCTTGCGAAGAAGCTGTCGTCTGATGAGATGTTAAAGAGGTTCTGCTGGTCGATCCGGCATCTGAGCCAATATCGAGGTTGGTTCTGCTCGTATTCCGCCGCAACAGCGATAACGTAGATGATTTGGATCGTTTTTGACTACCAACCGTACGAATTGTCAGCTGTACTCATTCAAAACATGTAACTTTTGTTGGGTCTTTAAATTCGGACTCGGATATGAAGCCAAGGCGCGGAGGGCATAAGTTGTCAACCAATCCGTAACCCAGAATCATCACATTGATTATCAGTAAGCTGCCAAGGAACTCGTGACATTTCTGACTGTTGCTAGTCTTTATGGCATCCGGATTGCCGTACAGTGATAGCTCTTACCTTTCTTGAGTCTCGGACATGCTCTAATTTTGCTTGCAAACTTGTAATGACGCGGCGTTCTTACCTTCTAACAGTCACCAAAGAATTACCATTGCACGGTTTCGGATAAGACGGATAGATGTCTACTGCTGACCGTGCGAAGTGCAGGATTGGGTAATGCTAGAGCTGCATAACGTCGACAATAATGGCCGCCCCGCAATCGCTTTGTCCTGTGTGTAAATCTAGCGATTTTGCGCTAGACAAATCTTCCGGAGCGTCAGCGTTGATTCCAATTCCAACGACGTAAATGTACGCGTGAAGCACAAAAATATGTCCTTGCTGTGAAGAGTAGGGTAAGAGCAGATTTATGATTTGTAACACTTACCAGCCCCCGCCGATTACAGCTTTCAGGCAGATAACGGCGGCTATTTTGATCATTACCTTAATAGGCACGAGTGTATGACGTTAGCGGCTCTGCTCTTCACGTGGCTGTGGTGGCCGTGTTGCTTTCTCAAATTCCTATATCATGCTGCTAATGAAATTTAACATGAGCTGAATGCTCGTCTTGATCAAGTCATATTGTTACAGGGCATACGACAAAGCAGTATTCAGGTGTTGTATCAAAACGCTCGCTCAAGCCCGCAAGATGACCTCTTTGTCCACAAGAAAACCTTCCCGATACTAAGCGCCTTTTCATGCCATGCCTGAGACCCCATCCTGGATTCCTAATACCGATATATTGGAGCCTTTCGTTGTACTGGCGATACTCCATAGCTATCCTCCTCAGAAATGTGGTTCTGTTCTACGACCTCTTTCTCATTGCTTTGTTCCACGACCTCTTTCTCACCCTCGATTTCAGGTGTTGCATGCCCAGCACCATGCATAGCCACATTTCCCATAGCACTGTCTTGCCTGCTCATATAGCTTTGCGTTGGCCTGAATCCGGGATGATACGGTTCGACACCAAGTCTGTCAAAGAACTGATCTGTAGGTGGCTGCTGATCTCTCGGAAATGGCGAACTTTGCATTGTGGTTCCCGCAGGATCTCTGAATGGATCTTCTGGATTCTCCGTTGCATACGGATTTGGACTCCCACTCCTCTCTAATTTGGTATTGCGCTCTTCTCTTGAAGACTGGGTTGGTGCAGAGGCTGGTTTTCTTGGCGGCATAAAAGGCTTGGCAAATGAGAGAGGAGGCGGCGTATAGCCAGCATCAGGGTTTGGACTATGATTGCCTGAACGGGCTCCATTTTCCGTCCCAAGAGCCTTCCTAGCTTGTAGAATGCCGCGCTGATGCTTACTCATCGCTAACGCCAGTTGATCATTTGTGTCGATCAGAGTCAACATAGTGTCATCGTCAGGAGCGGGGTTTTGCGAAGATATGTACCCTTGAATACTCCGACTTGCACTTAAGCAACGATCGGCGAATTCGCGAATAAGATCGTTCTGATCGAACTCGGCGGGAGGGGTAGATTGAACAAGTTGGGTAAGGAGTTTCGCAGAAGTTCTAGCTTCCTCAATGCGTGAGGAGAGCTCGTGCGGTTGAGGTAACGGCCGGTTGAGACTATGGCTGCGGGCAAAGTAGTTCTGATTATGATTATCGAGGGGAGGCGCATTATCAACTCCAGGCACAGCTTGGGAGCCCTTGGACTTGTTAGTCAACCAAAAGTGCGAGGACAAGAGAATAAGATCCTTTACCTTTTGACCGTATGCCTTTTCCATCTTTGCCTGCTCCTTCTCCCACATCTGGATTAGGAAGGCCAAATTTTCGTCATGCTTCTTCTCCTTCTGGAAATTGTCTAAGGTTTCTATCAATATTTGCTTCACACTGGGATCCCGGCCCATTCTCAGCAGGTCCTTCACGGTATCAGCAAATTTCTTGTCTAAATTTCTGGTGAATGTCGGGCCCGGATTATCGGACAGTATCCGGACAAGCATGATGCCATTGTATTGGACATGAGGGCGTGAGAAATTGTCTTTGGAGAGAAACTTTCGGATAACTTGAGCGCATTCTTTCGCCGCAGCTGGAGAGGATTCGGCGGCTTCCACAATAGTGGGTAAATGTAAGACCTCTTCACCCTGCTCCAAATTAGTCTTCATACTGCGCGATCAAGGATTAATTATGCCTCGTACCGAGTTGTTTGGTCCTCCAGATTCACAAAACAGTCGCTATTTAAAGAATATAATTCAGCCTTGAAACCATAAGGGACTGTTGTACAACAAACCACGCTTCGTGCAGCATTTGCTTCTGGAGTGTCTAGTGGAGACCCAGCGACGTCAGTAGAAGGCCCAGCTGTTTGAGGCGTCAGTGACATAATTTGGCGCGCGCTGAGCGGCTAGTACTCACGACTTGAACGCTTTCTTACAGAGCCGAGCATGCTCTTCACGTTCAAAGCCTTTAAAGACTTCATTTTTGCAGTATGTAATTTCTTCGTATCAACTTCTCAAGTCCGAAATGATCCGCGTTGTGGTTCTGCGTGCTCTAGAGAGACAGAGTTCCGGAGGTTCGGATTTTAAGTTCGCGGTCAGGGTCTCATTCAGTAAACCGATCCTTGTATCTGGCGTTTCAGGCTGCAGCTTTAGGCGCGTATCAATGAGATGTTAGACTGCTGAAACATCACCTTTTCAACTTTGAAGAAACAAATTTGATACTAATGAATCAATCAATTGATGAAGATTTGATGGGCTTTTGAATATATGAAATTGCTTGTCATTTTCGCTAAGACAAATAACCAGCAATTATCCGATGCACAGCCCCAAAAAGTCCTCAGCCTTCTGCCTACGCAGCCTTGATGTCATTCGGTAGATTCTGTCACGGTCAAGTGGCAACTACATTTCTTGAAAACCACTACTGGAACGCGTGTCTGCGACAAAGCCACTCCATACCTGAATTTGGTTTGAGCAGTCAATCTGTTCTAGGGTAACAAGTCGGACCTTTTGTATTAAGGCTTGCGCCCACGTCTGACGCGTTTGTTCACCACTTAAATTTTCTATCACTGGCAATTTGGAAGCTCTGCCCTTGTATTGTACAATCATTCGTCGTCCTCATCCAATATAGGCTCGACAATGAGATTACCACTCCTCCCTACTCTCTCGCCAATGGTGCCGCCATCTTTAAGATCATATACCGTCCTTGGCATGGGGGTGACAAGTCTGAAGCCATATACATGCTTGAAATTAGGCGGCTCGCTCACTTTCTCTGAGCTGGATCCTTCCTTAAGTATGTCGTAGCACTCCACATAAGCATATAATTCTTCTATGCTCGCATTGGATCTAAACTTCCTCGTGATTCTCTCCGCCGATTCTGGCATTCTAAGTCCAATCCTAACAGTGTCTCTTATCTCTAGCCCTGGTTCTGGGTCTATTTGAGCGGCCCGCCAATGCTTCCATTGATTGAGGTTCATAGCATAGGATTCGGCGGCTGCAGCATCTTCTGCCGCCTTCTTCTCAGCTGCGGCAGCGGCCGCCTCTGCTTCTCGCCTCTGTCTAGCTCGCTCTCTATCCTGTGCGAGAGATCTTTCATAAGCAGAATCCTGCTCCACACGCAGGTTTCGCTCAAATTGTTGTGCTGACCTTGCTGATCTTACAGCAGCTAGTTGCTCAGAATAAGTAGCTATCGCGCTATGTAACTTCGCAACGTACGTCGTCGCAGGCATGTAACCCGCCAGTCTCGCTACTGTTGACATGGATGTAGCACCTTCTCGCGGTGTGTGAGTAATTAATGCAGAAAACGGAAATTTGGTACAGCGAAGTCCGGTTGATACTTGATAAGCCTCTGAATCCTGGACATTTCCGGCCCATAGTATTATATTGTTTGCAGGATCATTTAAGAATGCTATGACTTCGGAGGAAAGCAGGGTGTCTCGCACAAAGGTTGATGTATAGTCGTGTTCAGGAGACATCAGGATAACCAATAAGAACTTAAGATCCTTTTGAGCAAGATCTCTGGCCTGGGCATAGCCGCCATCAAAGAACGGCAAGCTGTTTGGGCCATATTCCTCCTCAAACTCGCGCTTGAATCGAGCAGCTGTGTCGCGGGGGTTCACTTGTCTGCGGCCAGATGTGTTACTCATCCTGCTACTCCTACTCGTGGACCTCCGTTGCAGTAGTCGTGGCAGGAACGGGAAAAGATATGTGAATAAACTCAATGAGGATGAGAGGATCTTGTAGATGAGGTTGAAAGGCGAGAATAGGAGTGTGAAGAGGAACGGTGGCCTTTGGACAATTTGGTCTTCTAACTGAGGCACGATGCGTGGAGCAGCATCTGGTCGGTTCTGTGATCCCGACGAAGGGTTAAATGACAAATTACCCCGTAGAAGACTCTCTTGCAGATTCTCCTGTCGTGAGGAACGCGCCGGGGCAGCATTTTGTGCGGCTAAAGCTTCTGCGATTGGATCGGGCTGTTCACCATCAAAGAACTTTGCAATCGCAATCTTCGCATAGTATTAGCAGACGAAAATGTTGGATTCACAGCTGAGCAACAGACCTGAAGATTCCATTGCGACCGCTGCAGTAATGGAATTGCCGCGTTAGGCTCCTGATTTGTAACAGCTGTGTATTGTTCAAGGGCCAGCTGCTGACTTTCGGAGAGCAGGCCAATGTCGACCTCAGGGCTTGCCATGACGGTCTGTTCACAAAACTCTAAGCGATAGATTTTAGGCTTCAAACACGCATGACGGAAAGGACTTTATCAATCTCAAATTTAGGAGGTTGGTAAGGAAAGTCTTGGACTCAAAAACAGCGTGTATTTCGCATACGGCAACCTACATTTCTCCGAAGTGGTAGTAGCCTCACGCTGATTGCGGCGATTGGTGCGTCATTCCGTAAGGCTGATGGGTCACGGATCCGAACAAGCGACGGATATACTCGACATCTTCATGTCTTTATGTCTTCGAGGAGGGGTGGTGTAGGAATTCTGGAACACGTTACTCGTTTGCCATTAAACCTAGGCATAATTTTGGATCCATTCTCTCCCCATCGATGGGTCATCCGCAGGCACCTTTGAAAATGCGCAATGTGCGCAGGAGTAAAGTAAGCACCCCAACGTTTTCCCTGAGTATGGCAAAGGCGCCATCTCCATAGAACTCCTCCAAGCCTCGGGATTGCGGGATCATACCAACATATTATGCTAAAACTATGAGCCTACATGGCCGTTGGTTGACAATGAAGCTGACAATCTTGCAGGCTTCGTAACGGTTCCACCGGCGGCTGTTGATAGATGTCGTAGAGGAGAATAATGATGGCTACGACGCGGTTTGCGCCGGGCCAGAAGGTTGCTGGCTCGCCCAGACCGAAGGGTCGCGGTATGTGCCTGCCAAAAGTCAATTCATAATGATGGAGTCGCTGTTATGGAGGAAAATAACGGCCGAGCATGGAGGGCTGATACTCGGGACAACAGACAACGCGAAAGACACTCTATGCCGCAATGTCTTGATCTATGGCCATTGTCGATATGAAGATCAAGGATGTTCCTTCAATCATGAACCAAATAACACTCATGGAAGTCAAGCTGAAATGTATGTCTTGTTTCCATTTTATATTCCATATCCAGGCTGTCCAAAAGACTATTCTATTGAAGCTTCTATACTGGTCCTGGTTCCGGTATTATTCGGCCTACTTCTTGTTCTTGTTCGGGATCCAGGAATAGGAAACTCTGCTTCTTAGTTACGACTTTAATAAAGCCTAGGGCACAACCTGAGTGATCTTTCAGGCGGTGGTCAGGCTGTATCCCCTATTGTCCTAAATTCTGGAGCGCCGGAATAAACTGGGATCTCGCAGTGTATATTTTCTTCATTCTGCTGCAAGAGCATGGGATGGTGAGCCAGCAAGCATCAGCCAGAGTCGCTCGAGCTCAACGTAAATTCCAAGCTTCTCTTGATCGAACTATTAAACCTGTTGGAGACACAGTAATATTTACTATTGTACTGCCAGCATCTGTTCCAATATCACATCTCATCGATGCTGCTATGGTAATTCTGAGCTACCACCGTTTACGTCGCAAACTATATGTAGCGAGTAACGTGACTGCCATAACAGCTACCCCGAATGCAAATATGCGCTCTTCTCATTCTTTCGCAATATGGAAGCATCATACATGCTGCACTATTAATTCCTGCTCCATCCGCGACTCTCATCAGGATCACTGGCATCTACATTGTGTATATGTCACGTGACATATAGCAGTCTTGGGCTGGAAGCACTTCCTATGTTAGTCGAAACCAACGCTTCTACTTTGGAGACTATCCAGCAAACTCACATCTCGTGGCCACTTTTTCCCATTTCCTAAGCCTTAGCATGAAATTTTATGGCAGATGTCCCATCACTTTACCCAAAAAGGATCTAAGAATTAAGTCGACCATACTTGAGGTAAAAGGATACTTACCAGACTGCGCTCCCGCGAATTCGATGTATTCAGTCAAAACTCCAGGTCACCAATTTGAAACGGTCCTGTGCCCCGGTTTGTGCATCGAATGCTCCGAATCCACGTGATGGGGAAATGGATCCGAAAAAGGCCGGCCCGGAGACAGCGTCTACTTAATACGGCTCCGTGGTACGGAGTATTTATAGTACAATATAAGAATATTTTAGCTGACTTGGCTTCTTTGGATAGTCCCAAGAAGACGCTCAACGTTGACTCACCCTCTTTCACGCCAACAGCGCTTGCGAGCAGCGTAGCAAACACAACCATATCATCTCGAGCAGCCAGCGCGGCTCCATTTACCCCAAGAAGTATTCAAAGTGGTAAGAGTAATCTCTATGGCTGTATCAATCTATTGTGCTGACCACTACAGGAACCTCAACTCCAACCCTACAGGCAGAAGAGCCCGCCCCTTTCAATCCAGCGCAGATTAGAGAGTTCACTCCTCAGGGCTATGATTTGTCAAACTCTGTGGGTTTTGAATTTTGTACTGTTTCTTGCTATCGCGATATGTTTAAGCTCATCCATCTACTGCCCTCAATCTTCAAAAGTAAGATTTCTGTTTTGCTAATTATTCAACAGACGGCAATGAACGGGTCGGCTTTAGAATCTCAGGTTTCTTATGACCCTTTTACGATAGCCGGGGCTACCACATCTCAAGCATCAGCTTCCGGACAATATAATCCATATTTAGAAAATGAAGGTAACCTGGCAGCTGCGGGTGCTGGATACTACCCGACACAGACTACCTATACTCCAGCTGCTCAGCCTGTATGTAGAAATTGACCGACATACCGTTAAAAGTACGCTTCTAACATAAGTAGTTACAATATCACCTCTACGCACCAATTGGCCCGCATAGAGAAGATTTACTAGCATATCAGCGGCCTGCCCATGACTTTTTCATGCCAGAGCAACTTCGAGAGGACTTGCAGAAGAAATCTGAGGCTTCTCGCCAAACTATGCCGAGTATGTATGCCAGGCTTTCAGTCGTGGCTTTAGCTAATTGTACAGATTCCCAACTTCCAACAATTGAGGTCTATCATTCCCTCGTTGCATTGGACACTAGCCACCACAAAAGCACTACTGTATTTGGTTACCCAAGCTGGGTTTACAAAGCGACCTCCAGCAAGAACGGCAAGTATTATTGCCTCAGGAGACTGGAAGGTTGGTATATTCGAATGCGATCTATACGGAGGCTAACACAATATAGGGTATCGTCTCACAGATGAAAGAGCCATCCGCTCCGTCAAAAATTGGAAACGTGTTGATAATGGTGGAGTTGTCGCAGTACATGATTGCTTCACCACCCGAGCGTTTGGCGATAGTTCACTGATCATTGTTACCGATTATCATCCACTTTCGAAGACGATAGCAGAGCACCATTTCATTAGCGCGAACAGATTTGGTACCCGGCCGTCCTCGGCTGTTGGTGAACAGGTTCTTTGGGGCTACATTGTTCAGCTCGCTTCCGCAATTAAGAGTGTCCACTCGGCCAACCTTGCTGTACGCTGCATGGAGCCAAGCAAGGTGCTGCTAACAGACAAGAATCGCATCCGTCTCAGCGCTTGCGCAGTCCTTGATGTAGTCCATTACGAAGCTCAAAGACCCCTTCAAGATCTGCAACAGGAAGACCTTCTACATTTTGGCAAGCTAATGTTATCGATAGCAACGAATACTCTCTTACCTCCTCATGCCTCTGCTCACGCTATGAAAGGGGCCATGAACCACCTAGAACGTTTATACACATCAGAGCTACGGGAAATTATCCTATGGCTTCTTACTCCTACTCAGCCTACGTTAATTAAATCAATTGACGAGTTACTGCGTGGGATTGCAGGGCACATCGTCACATCTTTCGACAGTGCTCTTCACACTCAAGACACTCTTACTTCAGAACTGAGCCGCGAGCTTGAGAATGGCCGAATTGCCCGTTTGATGATGAAGCTGGGCACAATTAACGAGCGACAAGACTACGAAGGCGACCGTAACTGGTTTGAGAACGGCGACAGATACATGCTGAAGCTCTTCCGCGACTACGTTTTCCACCAGGTCGACGCCAACGGCAACGCTGTTGTCGATCTAGGACACATCATCCGCTGCCTCAACAAGCTGGATGTGGGTATCGATGAGAAAATCCTATTGACGAGCAGGGATGAGCAGACTACTTTTATAGTGACGTATAAGGACTTGAAGAAGCAGGTTGCATCTGCGTTTGGGGATCTTACTAAGCCTATCAGACCGAATAGAGGATTCTGAGAAGACGGATTGGATACATGCTAGAAGTAGGATAGATTTATAGCGCGTTTTATGAAAGGAACGGGAGGAATATGTTAGGTTGACAAAGTTGTGAGATTCTGAATGCAAGTTGCAGGAAAGAGATGGAATGGGTTATCGTTGATGTAACTAGCTGGAAATCGAGGTTTTAAATTAATCACTGACACTGTGAACACTGTGAAGCTGGATTGCCTTTCGTGATTCATCAACTTCGACTTCAAAAGAGAGGAAATCATATGTAAGCATCATTCGAGTTATGATTGGCTGCAATTTTGCGCCTTCAGGATGCCGTTTCGAGCAATCATTCATGCCTTCTGGTGGCCGTATGCGACTACCCATTCGCTGCGGCCCATCATTTCCTGCTCAAGCTTCTTGCCTTGGCATGCTTTCATCAATGTTCCATTCCTCCTCACCTTTTAAAACTCTCTTTTTTTTTTCACCGGGTAAAGCCCTATATTCAGCAAATATGTCCCCTCAATCCTCCTGCTGCACAAACGGATTCGGAATCTCTTCACTTCCGTCCACTGGGCTGACTAGTACAAGCAGAGTGCCTCTCGCTACCACCAGACCCAACGCTCGTGAGGATTCATTGCCTTCGTCATCTGAAGAGCAAGAAGTCAGCATTGCCTTTTGCGCTCCGGGGGAAGGGCGAAAGCTCACCTCGCAACACCTCTTGCACATCATCCAGAACCAAATTCATCAAGGCATCGTAGCCTTTCAACACGCCCGTAACTGTATTCCCCGGTCGTCAACCCGCAAATCCCCAGAAAACTCCAATTGGCACATGGAACATACCTTCTCGTCCTCCATTAAACTTCACTGTTATGCGCTTGTCCATATACTTCCCCAAATCCAAAATGTTCTCCTTCTTCGGCCTCTCCCCGCCACCATGGGAATGCTGCGCTGCATGCCCTCCCCCAACTCCACCACCAGCGCTGCCTCTATGGCCTCCGCCTCCTCCTCGACCGCCTCCCCTATGGTGTTCGGAGCTCCCTCGACCGCCGCCGCGCCCGCCGCGTCCGGAGGTGTGGTGGCCGCGTTCGGACATCGGAGAGTGTTGTGACGAGGGGATTATAGGAGACGCATGAATAATTGGTGAGACTTGGACTATTTTGAGGCCCAGAATTGTCGAAAGACCCGCGAGGGCGCGATGTGGGTTTAGCGAGCGCGAAGGCGGGATGTGGGCGGTAATGGTGCTAGGCTGGATTGGGCAACGCGTCGATTTTTATCCAGCGGACGAATTTTCCTCCCCCTCCTTCGCGGAACCCAACGTTGCTTGATCTTCCGATGCATCACTTGCATCGAAAGATCATTGAGGGGTGTCCGTGATATCCAGAAAATTGGAGCAAAGATATCAATCGAGTCAAGGTGAGTTTCATGATCTGTCATGCATGGCATGCACGATATTTGAAGCCGGTGAAGCTCCGCTGGATCGTTTCCGCCACTCCGCCGCTCTGAGATCGAACGGCCACTTATCGATCCCAAATTTAGGAGTGATAACGATTTAATCATGAATCCTGTCGAGTCTCAGGGCGGAAAGAGAAAGCGTAGTCTTTCGGACGACGCTCCGCCGCCGCAGCCATCTAATGCTGCTGCGGCACCGAGTAAGTTTCTCGTCTCTATGCTTTTGTCCTTCCTCACGCAGTATGCTTCTTTTGCCCGGTTATCAAGTCCACTTTTTAGATTTCCTGCTTTGTATACGCCCTGTAACCACATGTAGACTAGTTTCTATTATCTGATGCCAGAATTTGAGCAATTGATGATCGCAATCGTACTGACCTTACTTAGGCAATGCCACACAAATCAATTACTTTATCAAGGCCCGGAATGATAAGATGAAGCTTATCGAGGGCGACTCTGATACATTTAATGATGTCCTGGGTCTGATCGATGATTACGAAGGTAAGCTTTAGATGGTTTGTCAGCCCACTGGCATTTTGACGGTTTCTGATGGCCGCATAGGAGTACTACAGCGCCATGAGAGCCTCGCAGCCAATTTGGGTGCGAAACTTGTTGGGCCGCTTCTTGTAAAGTCGGTTGAGAAGCTTTTCGAAGGACCGATCAAGATTTTGCAGTCACAATATGGCGCAGAGGGTGTCTCCATTACTTGGCTAGACATTATTGATTATGCTGGTACCAAACCAAATTCGTTTATGTTGAATGACTCAGCTGGTGGTGGCAGAGTCTGTCAATTCTGGATCAAGAACTGCCTTGTGCAGATTTCCGAGGATGACTATAGGTTGGTTCTATCAGGAGCTCCGGAGAGAATGATCCCTACCCAACCAATCCCAGAAGATGAGATTGCAGAACTCGGCACTATGGAGATTCTTGAGCAGCGCCTTGCCGTCGTGATTAGAAAAGCTGATCTCGTGGCTGGACGTGCCAGACAGCTCAACTATCATCTGAAAGGCCGAAAATCGGCTATTCAAGCTCGCAGACAAGTTCAGCAATCGGAGTCAGTCATTGCTCACGGCACAGACAGCAGACAATCTTCTACACCATTCCAGGCAATCAACAACCGCTCATCAGGAAACGGGGAAACACAAACATTCCATCAAGACCTCCTACGCCAATTCCAGTCCGAAGACCGAAAACCCACGCCATCCAAAAGCAAGGCCAATCGCGTGGTCCCCGACACCAATTCTTCCAGCAACACCTCGCATCAAGGCCCTAAGAGGCACAATTCCCAATCCCACACAACCGTGGACGAACTAGTCGGCGGCCAGTATCGCCCCACAATGATGGCTCGAATGGAAAAGCTCGCCCGCGGCGAACCAATCTGGCCTCCCTGTGATCGCTGCCGCCGCCTGCGCATGGACTGCACTAAATACTTGACCGCCTGCGCCGGCTGTACGAAGAAACATGCCAAATGCTCGTGGAACGACATCACGGAGGAGGAAATCACGTATATTAATGGCGGTATGGAAGGCGGAGCGGACCCATCTAGAGCAGCTGAAGATGGAAGTGCAAGTAATGGGGCACTTCTTGCCACGGGGGCGGACTTGAATGCAAATTTGGATCCGGGATTGAGAAGTGGTACTGCGGGGCTGGGTGATGGCCAGCAGGAAAATGATGAGGGTAGTAGCAGTGGTGGTCGGGGAATGAAGATGGATGTCTCTACTGCGGGGCTTCGGGGCAATGGTCGCAATAGGGATATGCGTGATGCGGAGGAGTTTTTGAGCCAGATGGGTTCTACGGCTGGGCCACCTGCGACGCAGTAACCGCGATCACAGCAAGGTACGCAAGGGCTTCTTACGATGGTAGTCGACTAGCTGTGGGTGCAAGAGTGTTTGAGTAAAATGTGAGTATCAAAGCAACAAGGAAATGATATGGAGAGATCGTGTCATTATGTTATGGAGCAAGTATAAGGTGCTCAGTTTTACAATACAGGGTTTTCGTTTCATTGACTCAGTGTAGCTAGTATAGAGCCATATAACATGAAGCTCAATATAAATAGAAACCAATCCTCCTGTATCAGTCAGCAAAGACTTTCCTTAGAAGAAAACTCATCCCCAGCTCGAAACCGCAGGGAGAAACGTTTGAGGTAACGCTCGCGAGCTTGAGGATCATAATGAGCAGTGAGTGCGGAGCTGCAAGTAGGTCCAGAAGAGTAGAAAAAGTCCCTGAGAAGTGGACGCCGCTCTAGTATGGGGGTATAAATTGGTGGGAGTTTCCGTCCCTGTAGCAGTCTATATATCGACAAAAACATCAACCTCGGCAAGAGCTGATCCTCCAAAAAAGGGTCCCGCCACACAGTTAAAGAGCCATGTAGCGCTCTGTATTGCCTCTAAAACTTCATCTACCTCGAAATCATAGTATTCACCAATGAAGCCTCTCAGATGTGGCCTTCCTGAGGGCTTTCGTTAAGGTAATGGAAATATCCGCAACTCTCTCGAGCTCCACTTCCCCATCTCTTGTTTCCCAACCAAACAAGTACAACATGTCGCCAAGGTCTCAATGAGAAAGCCGCCCTAAGCTTTCTGAATCCCATCATGAATAGAAATGAAAACCAAGTCAGCCCGTCTCTTCCCACAGCCGCTAACTCTTTGCAGGAATCTAGAAAGGCATCTGAAACTCTCGGTCCCAGACCAAAGGGTGCTACATATCAGTATAGTCTTCAAAGCCACATTCTGATTCTCAGAGACCACAAGAGGCTGCTCTCATCGAGCACTGCCAGGAAAAGCATCCGGTCCTGAAATTCATGGGCATCTGCAAGACCGAGAGGAGGGCTGAGCAAGGTACAGGAGGTGGGCGGGGCTAGATTGCGATTCTGCCGACGGGGTGGGATTCAATGAGAGCCTGTCTCTCGGCGGGAATCTTTGCGTCGACAAGAATAACATGCATTGGTAAAAATCTGATCCCTACCAATGGTTCCACGAACAGGTGTAAATTCAAACCCTTTTTGCCTTTTGCGACCTTGCCTCGAGTATCCCAAGTTAGAAGCGACGAGGCTATATCTCCTTGCGGAGTTTCTGCATTGGACTTAAGAGGCAGGCACGATTGAGATGCAGCCTATAGTATTAGATCGTTAATCAGACAAGAGTGTCAGTTTTATGAGTCGCACATTGCAGACACTAGCATTATCAACATCACGCATAAGAAGTAAGATATGGGGGAATCTCCATTCATTATCTCTTTCACAACCACGAGTTCTAACAATCCCCAACACTCTCCTCCGAGACCCTCTTCATGGTAGGTCCCGTGTATATCGACTCCATCCACCCCTCAAAATATCTAATCTCAAGCTCCATCTTCTGGTTCCCCCAAACCAATTCTAGTCCCAACAAACGCACGCCAGCCACCAACCAACCCATGCTTAATGCTGGAATTGGTGCATACATAAAAACGGGGGGCATACAAGACTTCTTTGGTGGACATGACCTCGTGAAACATTGGACTCTCTAAAAGAAAATTGCGACATTGGGCGCTGGGGTAATATGGGTATTGGCGCGGTATGGGGATTCTTTCTATACATTGTGTTATAATGGGCTGGTGTAGTGTAGGTGTAAATATGGGCATAAAAAGTTGGCATGGTCGACTGACAAGGCAGAACAGATTCTAAACGCAACCTCAAGCGTCAATCACTTGATCGACATTAAACGCCGGTCGAGGACAATACCCCTCTGAATGACCTGGCATGCAACACAAGAAAAGAAAATGAGGTCTTTGATGGTGGCCGGTTCCGCCGAACTCTATTTTTATGCGGGGCGCCAGCCATCGTCGGTCGTGCGAAGAATGGTAAGTATCTTCGACGCGTGCAACATTGGGTTTGTGTATTTTACTCATGTTTGCTGCGTGCCTTGGGTTCCTCCGATTTGGCGCTTTACTTGCTCACGAGCCCATCGGGCAGTCTCGATGGTTCGAGATTGGAATTCTCGGTTAGATCGCGTCTCTTTGATCATAGTCATCAGCCAATCGGCACGATAGTATTGAGAGAATTCGCCGTTGGGGAAGGTTTCTGCAAGGTCACTTGATGATGTTAGTTCGGATCTCTCATCTTTCTCATTGAGAGAAGATGAAGCTTACCCAATGACGCCCATAGATGATCTTAACAACCCCTCACTCTTATTTTGGTCAAGCCAGACAGTGTTAAGCAGATGGAAGATTTGTTCAACATAGGGCTGGAGGAGTGCGCCTATGCAAAGATTAACAGTCATACATGCCAAAACTCTGTGTTGAACTTACTCTGATCGCTGGACTTCATAGCACCAATGATACCGCCCCAAGCATCCATAATGCCCTCACGGAGAGACACAATGTAGTCAAACATCTCGTATGACCCATCGAGACTAGCCTGAACTGTTGCCGCATGTTGTAGGACTTGTGCAACTACTGACAGATATTTTTCAAACGCCCCACCGATGGCTCCAGCGATATCACCAAAGCATTGAAGAATAGCCGGTTTGAACTGATTGGCAAGTGCAGTGCTCTATCATCTGTTAGCAAGAGGCTGATAAGTTATTCTTATAAATTAGATTATAGTACGAACTCTTAGATTATTCAATAGATAATTCATGAATGTATCACAATATGGGATGCACTGAGGACCCATGGAGCGGGTAATATCGCTAACGAGACCAATGGCCATGGAGCACATTGCCGGTTCCTCTTGGTTGCCCAAAGCGTTGTAAAGGAATGGTGCGAAAGCTTCCATATATTTTGCGAAGCCCTCCTCAAGAGCGTTTGCAAGCGCACCCACAGTTGCGAACACTGCTTCAGGAACAGTCGATTTTGGACCAACTGTGTTAAGAATTTGTAACAGGACGTGCATGATCCTGTCTGATTGAGGTGAGATCTCCTTCTCGAGTCTTTGAACAATAGCAAGGAGGACACTGCAAAGACTGGTCTGCATCTCTTCGAGAGTAATACGATCTTCGACGCTGACGACCTGAGCCTGAAGAGGAATGGTGCCTTCGAGACGCTTGATGATAACATCGGATAGAGACGCGACAATGGGCAAACTGTCATTGGCAGCATTCATCACGAACGTATTGAGAACCTCATATGCAGCAGTCCGCAATTGGTTGTCTGCATCCGATCTCTCAGTAACATGCAAGAGCCTAGTGACACTTTCGTTGAAATGTGGTGAGAGCGGATTTTGTTGGCAACCGATATCGCCCGAAAAGCGTTCCGCAAGATTCATTAATGCCCAGCAGCAGGAAGCAGCCATCTTTGGGTTGTTTGCCAAGCCGGTAAAAAGAGATGAGATTAAGGTGGGAAGGTGAACAGCTGGATCAATGGCCTCTGAGCACGCCTCGCAAATCCGCCCAAGGGCATATGCCGCCGAATCCTGAACGTGAAGAACCTTGTCGGACATCATATCAATCAACCACGGCAATGCTTGCTTAACAATGGGATCGAGCACTTTCTCATCTGGGCCTTCCATTATGGCGCCAAATGCGGAGACTGCGGCATCTCGCTTGTGCCAATCTGGAGAACGAAGGTTGGCTTCGACAAACTGAAGGACAGGTGGAATGACCAGGCCACAAACTGATTGCGCGTAAAGTTGAAGGCACTGATATGCCGCGCGAGAGATGTTGTATTCCTCATCAGTAGCATCTTCGTCCTGCTTTGTAAGAAGAGTGAGGAGAACTGGAACGACCTCTCCTGTTGCAACGCGGCTAAAGTTGTAATAAGGCCGAACTTGGTCAGCGCTTTCGACCTATACGATATTAGTAAAGTACTTAGGTTGTGTGGTTCAAGGTACACACCTGTGCATTATCATCCTCGATAGCGATCTCTTCTTCGCAAACCGTACTCCAAAATTCAACAGCCAGCTTGGCAACGTCCTCCTCTTCGCTCTTCATACCCATTATAGTAAGACCAAATAGAGCCTTCTCCATGTAGAAGCGCATGGTGTCATAGTAAAGAGACATGATTCTGTTAAGACAACCAAAGGCGCCTTGTTGAATTCGTGAATCCTCAGCTTGTGTAGCCTCGCAGATAACCTGCATAATGTAGTTTCGCTCGCCTTCATTCTTGAAATTCTCCCTCACAAACTCTAATGAGTCACCTAGAGCCGATATGGCAGCCAAGCGGACATCAACGTTTGTCTCCTCTTTCCGGGCGCCTTGTACCACCGCCGTGAGGATTGCATTTGAGTGTTGGACAAGGCTCTCCCTAAGATCGACGTCCTCACTTTCGCAGATGAACCCAATGGTGGTCAGAGACGCTTGTTTAAGATGATCAGCGCCCTCACCAACATTTCGTACCAAAATGGGCATAAGTTCTGGCCATTGGTCGCGTGGCAGTTCGATAGCAGCTATCGAGGCGATGACTTGAGCGGCAGCTTGACCGGCTTGTGCAGTTTTTGATCCCAATGCACGTAATGTGAGATCCTTTACACCCTTCTTGGTCTCTTGTTCCGTGTGTCGTAACCATTTATCTTGGACTTCACGGAGGCGGGTGTACTCGCGAGAGGAGAAGGCGTTCTTAAGCGCTATACCAGCAGCAGCACGAATGTGACCAGCGGCGTCTTCATTCGCGAGCTCTTGTACAAGCGTGGTAAGATATGTGGACTATTTCAACCTGTCAGTGTACGCTTCGTAATGAAATTGAGGTAAGGCTGAAGCTTGGGACAGCATACAAAGTTTGCATTAGCAGCTTGGGTGAGCTGCTGCTCGGCATTATGACGTGTGGTAGCGTCTAAACGTATTGGCAAGTCAGTATGTGTCCATGCGACTGTCCATGAGGCTTGGAGATCAAGGAGAGGAGACCGACCTGGTGAGAGCGTCCCCTCGAGGACTGAACTGACATCCATATTTGTGGTTTGTAGTTAGATCGCTAGTAGCTCTGAAGGTCTTGTATGGTTCCGCAAAGAAGACTGAAATACCACAGAATAGCTATGGGCAAGTAGTACTCTGTGTTTGAGAATCAAGTGACGGTGACGAACGCGAATTAAGATAGCAACCTAGATTACGGGGAACCCTGGAGAGGCGAAGTTACTGGGGCTTCTCAGTGTATAGCTTGCACGCCCTGGCTTGGTTCAGATGTTAAGCTGGTCGGACAAAGATACGGCCTGTTTCTAAGTCCCAAAGGAGTGTAAAGAAGGTAGTCAGACTTGACAGTACGAGATCGATTTTGAGATGTTGGATTTGCGCACTTTTGACCCTCACGTTCTACGACCTTCACAAGCAATATTGTTTGGTCCGCGTTCCGCGCTAATGACTCGTCTAAGCGGCAAATCAGCAACACTCCCGCAGGTCCTGGCGCAGAATACACATGAACGAATGCATCAACATACTATACATGTCACGAAATCATACAAGGCCGAACGATCTGCCTATACATTGGTCAAATTGCTTTAAATCTCTGTTCATACTCGAGTATTTGCTAAGTACAGTGCAATTATTTTCCCTCAGCAATCATGTCTTCGCCCATATTTCCGTGATGGTAATCGAAGAAGCTATCAATAACTTTTCTCTCTCACTTTAATGCAATTTTTGTCGGAAAATGTGTGGTAACTTTTCCCAGACTCCTATAATTATGCTCCATTTACCTTTGCTTCCAACGTGGAGACTGTGACCTGTCCATTGGGAAGTCCACTGGGCCTCGGGACCGAGAGACTACCACTCCTAAGGTCAAGATCTTCACTAAGTTTTGAGCCGTGCTTCGGCCTAAATGGCATCGGGGTGTTAGGCCTGCTCGATATGAACTGCTCTCATTAGCTGGGCATAGAAATAACTAGTTATAGGGCTTACATTTGATGCGGCAGACAACAATGCAATTAACGATGATTGCACCACATCTTCATGGATCCCAACTCCCCAAACCTTTTGTGCTGAGCCAGCTGAAGTACACTCAATATAACTGACAGCCTTAACGTTTTTTCCTCCACCAACTGCCTTTGCGTCTCCACTGATAGAGTGCTCCTTATAGTCTGCAACATCAAGGTCGATACCAATCGTGCTCAGTGCATTGGCCAGGGAGGAAATTGGTCCGTTGCCCATTCCCACGAGCTTATGTTCCTCACCATCAATCGAGACCACACCCTCGAACCTTCTCTTCAAATTCTTCGTATCTTGGTGCTTACCAGGTGGTGGCGGAGCTGGCGAAGTAGATCTATCAGTGGATATCGTATAGTCGACTAACGTAAATCGAGGGTTTTCCTTTAAATAATAAGTCGCCTCGAAGAGTTCAGTTATTTCAAAAGAAAGCAATTCACGGCCCACTTGATCCGCACGTTTCTGTACAACCTTGCTGAAGGCAATCTGTAAACCACGAGGAAGGTCGAGTTCAAGATTACGCAGAATGATCCAAGAAGCACCGCCCTTGCCACTCTGAGAGTTGACCCGAATGATAGCCTCATAAGTTCTGCCAATGTCCTGTGGATCTAGTGGTAAATATGGCACTTGCCAGAAGTCTTCGTTGGTTTTCCCTTCCTTTTTCCGTAGCTGGAAGCCCTTTTTGATTGCGTCTTGATGGGAACCGCTGAAGGCACAAACGACAAGCTGTCCCCCATAAGGAGCTCTTGGATGAACAGGGATCTTGTTGCTAACTTCAACGACGTCGATCACTCTACCCAAATCCGAGAAATCAATCCCAGGATGGATGCCCTGCGTATAGAGATTCAAGGCCAATGTCACGAGGTCCACATTGCCTGTCCTTTCGCCATTGCCGAAGAGGCACCCCTCTACTCTGTCTGCCCCAGCCATCTGTGCTAGCTCTGCTGCTGCTACAGCACAGCCACGGTCATTGTGGGGATGTAATGAAACACAAATTTTCTCCCGCTCAGTTATATGAGTGCAGAAATACTCGATTTGGTCAGCATACACGTTTGGTGTAGACATTTCAACGGTGGCGGGAAGATTGAAGATAATAGGGTTCTCGACCGAGGGCTCCCATGCTTCCTTTACTGCCTCACACACCCGAAGTACAAAATCCATGTTGGAATCGGAGAAAGTTTCCGGACTGAATTCATAGGCCCATTCTGTTCCAGCTTGTGAGGGATCGTCCTTAGTAATTGACCTTGCATATTTTGTACATTTGACCGCCAGATCAAGGGATTGCTCCTCGGTCAGACCAAAAACTATGCGCTGGAAGCACTCGCTAGTGGCCAGGTACAAATGTAGAAGTGCCTTCTTTGCGCCTTTAAGAGATTCAACTGTCCGGAGGATCAATTCTTCCCTACATGGAGAGAGAACTTGAAGCCATACATCGTCTGGCGTGGCGCCGGGGGTCTCAATAAGGCGGCGCGTGAAATCGAAATCTGTCTGCGAGGATGACGGGAAGGAAATCTCAATCTCTTTGTACCCCAGCTCCACAAGCATCCTGAAGTATCGCCATTTTTGGTCGCCATCCTAATCCCATCAGCATGAACAATTTGTAAACTTGGCTGTATATGTCGAGTCATACCATTGGATCCACCAAGCTTTGGTTACCATCGCGCAAGTCTGTGGCGAGCCAACGAGGTGGCTTATCGATCGTTTTTGAAGGCCATTGTCGGTTTTCGAGCTTCAGAGGAGGAAATTTTCGGTACTTGACCGAGGGGTCCTTAAGCCTAAGAATGATCAGTACTAAGGCCCAGAAAAAGCAATTGTGGGAGTATGCTCACATCGGCATGGCGGAAATGCGGGGTTGGCTTGCAGTATGAGGTTGTCGGTCCCGTATGTACTGGTTGATACCCACAATCCAGGGGCAACAAATCAGACAAAGCAAAAGCCTGTATGATATATAAGTTCATGTATTATCGAACTGGTGTTGTTCAAGGTGAGTCACCGGTTGTCTCTTGTCAAAAGTTTTTGGTCCCGCCGCCATTTGTTCCGCCGGTGGAGGGGTTACAGTGCGGGGCGGCACAATTCTTAGTTCTTATTGGTGCTTGCTATGGTGCCTTTCTCCGCCTACCCTACCGATTCAACTCCATAGTCATACCTTGCCTTGGATGAGGTAGCATCTCGTCCGGATGCAATGCAATATTATCAATTGAAATAAGAAGCGTAAGATGGGAGGGAATTGAACCGTTACCTTGTTGATAGATGTCACTACATACTCCGAGAGAGTTGTCGTTACAAAGGAATATTCTGGCCCTAGGCGCCCTATATGGGATTGCTGCCAAAGACGGACCGAGTCAGATAAGATATCGTGCACATGTGGTCTCCAATGTTGCCTACTGTTCTCGTGCTGTATTTCTATTGATCAATGCCCTGTAATCACCAGCACATGGAACAGAGAACTGTTATCAGGATTTCAACCGAAACCTGACGGATTTTGCCGTTTCGTTCCATGAACTCGTTTCACGTGCGAGCATATTGGCTCGAGCCTCCCTTTCCCCAACTCGGGAAGAGGTTTGGCAAGAAGAGCCGTGTACGAAGTTAGGGCAACTCCACCATAAATACTAAACTTGTGGAAATCGAACAGCCGCTGAATTAATGGCAGAATTATCATAAGTAACTTGTACAAAGCCGGGGCATAAATTGAGGGAACAAAGAAAGCAATAACATGTCAGAAGCACCGTGTTAGCTTGGATGGAGAACTGCCCACAGCATCAACACAATATAACTGGTGTTTCGCATTGAAGATCCGGAAGACGGAATGCAGTTGCCATTTCCTATCTTCCACACCACAATTGAGGGAAGTCTCTATGCTTCAGAGCTGGACGTGACAGAAAAACGAGGCTCTCAATCCACCAAAGCCAGCTCCTAAATCTTGTCTAAGCTTAAGTCACTAAGAAGGCTCAGGGAACATGCCAAGTTCCAAGGACGAACCAAACTCTTTCATAATGATCTCAAATACTCCTGCAATACCTCCACAACAACGCCATGGTCCTCATGTTGTTTTAACCCACTAACAACCACACATGCCACCACTCCCTCCACTCCATACACCCTAACCGGCACGGCGCCTCCATGAATCGCATATCCTCCGGCCTCTTCGGGCCCCAATCCATACTTAGCAGCAAACGCTTTCTCATCTCCTTCAAACTTAACGTGCATAAGCCATGTCGGGACACCAAATCTAAATACAGTGCGTGCTTTCCGAGCTACCCAGATGTCGTTATCAGGCGCAGTGCCAGGGTGTGTTATAGTGTGGAAGACAACTCGTGGGGACGGGGAGGAAGGGAGGAGAATGGAAATTACGGTGGGGGTGGGAAACGGGAGCAGGCGGGTACGGAGAGCATTCCCCAGGCCCCAGATATCGTGAGTGGTGAAGCGGGGGAAGAGGAGGGCGGATTGGATTTTGGAGATGGACTCGACCTGTAGGTGGTTGTAAGCTTTCGTGCAATTTCAACGCGATTCATATATCAAAGGATTGCTCCTGCTGAAATAATATTCTTCAACCAGAATGCTATATTATTGTAAGATAATGAACTTTCCACGTACGTCTCTAGGAGGAGCAGCAATTGCCCGAAGCGTCGTGGTGTTCTGCTCATTCGCCTCGTCACTACTTCCCCATGTCGAATTCCTGGCTTGTAACATGCTATCCAATCAACTCATCAAATACAAAAATAATAAATTCCACGCAAACCACAAGTGTATTAGGAACCGCCGGCGCTTGTTTCGATATTATACATACAAAAAGAAAACTGTTGAATTTTCGCATATCAATATTGACGTCATAAGACTTCAACCGACCACTGTGTGTTGAGTATTATTCATTAGGTTACCACGCTAAACCAAGTTGAGAGACTAAACAAAGTTCTGGGAGTCTGAAGCCGCCAAATTTAACAGCTTGCCCATTTATAATCATACACGGCTTGAAAGCAGTAATCAGAAGGTCTGTCGGCAACAGAATGCCCGACTTTGGGCGGATTTTGGTGACTAAGTCATCGGATGACTTTGCAAATGAATTTCTAATGCCCTGAAGAGAACGAACGATGATTGATTGATCAAAATTGTGGCGTGCCGGCAGCAACAGGCCGAAACACCGACATTACGGTGGAGTTATGCTTGTCTGCGTCCGTGCTTCCATCCACGTATCGAAAATACAGATTCGTCCACTGTTGATCGTCTTCTTAAAGATAAGGATACTTTCATTCTATTGAATATTGCCTAATAGTGAGGCATATCGTTACACCCTCATGAAATCATCTAGTCACATAGATTTGTAAGTGCGTCTTCATGACGATGCAAGATTGTTAATCTAGGATGACCTGTAGGCATCCATACTGGTCCATGGCATTGCTCGAAAGTTAATATGTAGCTGCATTAATGAGGGTGAAGTAGTATATAAGAGGGGGACATCATCAGTTAGCAAAATACCTTCTCATCTCTTCCAATCTCAAAAACTAAAGTTCAATCCACAAGTTTCATATCTTCAGATCACAATGTCAGCCAGGAAAATCCTCGTGACTGGTGCAACGGGAAAGCAGGGCGGCGCTCTCATCGAAGCCCTTCTTGCTAACAAATCTTCAAACTTTGATATCTACGGCTTGACACGCAATGCATCATCCAATTCAGCCAAAAAGCTCACTGCTAGGAAAGTCGTGATGATTGAAGGAGATACAAAAAATCCGGTACCAGTGTTCGATAAGATCGGCACGGGTGTTTGGGGCGTGTTTTCTGTCACGATACCAGGCAAAGACGAAGAAGAGCAGGCCAAACCACTTATTGACGCCGCTGTCGCAAACGGCGTGCAGCATTTCGTCTTCACATCCGTTGACCGTGGCGGTCCAGCAAAATCAGAAAGCGATGCTACATATGTTCCACATTTCATCACCAAATTCAATATCGAGAAGCATTTAAAAGCCAAGGCGGCTGCGAGCCCTCAAAAGATGGGATGGACGATCCTCCGTCCCGTAGCCTTCTTTGACAACCTCACGCCAGACTTTCAGGGCAAGTCATTCTCGCGGATTATGAAGCAGATGGAGCCGACGAGGCTAAACATGATTGGCACCAAGGACATCGGCAGAGTAGCTGCCCAAGCATTTCTGGACCCCGAGAACAATCGGTCCAAAGCTTATACTTTGGCTGGCGACACCCTGGACTATGAGACGATGAACAAAATCTTCAAAGAGGAAGTCGGGCGCGATATGCCTCTAGCGCCGGGCATTGCAACCGTGCTCTTCAAGTTTATAATCCCGGATATGGGGAAGATGTTCCAATGGTTCGAGGAAGGGAATTATTCGTACGACATTGGGTTCGTGAAGAAGGAGCACCCTGACCTGGAGGACTTTCGGACGTGGCTGAGAACGAGCAGCAAGTTTAAGACAAACGCGTGAGAACTTGGTCTTAAAATAATTGAATGTTGACGTGTAATTTTATATCCACTGCTTAATAGTCTCTTAGCGTGAGTATCAAAGTTTTATTCTTTGCGTATAGAAAAGATGAGACGTTGTAAGTCGACCTGTTGGAAACTGTCATGTGCAAGTTCATGGCAATAAAGGTTTCTCCCGCAACTTCCCCAAATATCGTCGCCACAGCTAGGTACTCGTTCATGCAACGAAAGAAAATCCCTTCTTTCATGAAACTACACATCTACAAACGTTTCGCCAACGCCCCCAATTACAGTCTTACACCACTCAGACTTGATCCTCCTCGAGGAGGTTGCCGAGGGATGGATTTTAATACGGGGACTTTGCACCCTTATACGTTTCGCCGTTGTAATTCAAGGAGGTCTATTAACGTATAATGTTATACGAGTGGAATAGACTAGTCAAGGTGAAGCAGTTAGCTAGCTTTCTCTAGACGTAATGAGTTCAGGCCGAGATAAGAATATTTTGATACCTAGTGAGGACAGTAGTTCCTTCGGGTTAATCATAGGGAAACACTATAGGCGTGGCGCGGACTCAGGGGATGTGTATTGGCAAGGAATACTTCTAGTTCCCGTTGATGGGCAAGGAGAATTGTAACAGATGGATTACTTGTTTTAAGACTATGGATGCAAATCCAACTTCTTGAAAATATACTCGAACCACGCTTCTTGAATTATACAAGACGCTTGAAGACGAGCTTCAACAATCCTTCTAGTAAAGCCAGCGCCACTCTAGGTCTAGCAGCACCCTGAACGGCCAGTGTCGAATCGAAAATGCTCTAAGGTAGTAGGCCAGAGATCGTGCTTTAATCCGTAGGTCTAGAGCTGAAACGTAGCTACATGTCGTTCTTGTCATTAGTGCAGAATTCGCTGTCACAGGTCGCTCTTGCTAGACTTATCAGTGAAATTATCATCGTCGCCACGTATTATCGTCGGTGGAAGGACCGTAACGGGAGGTAGTATAAAGCATTTCTTCCAAGCCGGCATTCAGCGATGGAGTTGTTGAGTGCAGGTTAGTTTGAGGATTGTTCTATAACTTCAAGTACCAGTACCTGGGCGTGTTTGTATCCACTGTTGATTGTAAACGTCGTACTAGCAGCTTGGACCAGGTAGCAATGTCTGTTGTGGATGCCGAAGTGACAGGTCGAGCGAGTATCTGGATGGAGATATGGATGGAAGTGACCAATAGTAATATAATATATCGGAAGGAAAGACTATTACCATATATCGTGATGGTGCATTTGCTTTGCAACGAGGTCGAAATAACGAGGCGAAAGGCATCCGTTGGAGAAAAAAGAAAGAACAAAACGCGCTTAACATTTGGATGCGCCACTACTTCAGCAACCACACTACAACTCATGAACTGCGCTGTCGATCGAATGCTCTTTTGCCACATAAAGCCTCTATCGCGACTCTGTGTACCTTATTCTTCTCATTACCTGCACTTGCAATTCACGTCCTTCTCAAGTCTGTCATGCTTCTGTTTTCAGCAACGATTCTCGATCAGGTGCCTTTACTGTCAACTTTTTCCGTTTCTTTTACTGGATCGCGAACTAAGTCACTGAGTCGCGTTTACTTGTGGTGCCACTGCATCGTGCAGCGTTGCATCATGGGGACAACTACTAAGTTGCTTACAGGAGGGAACTCGAACACGAGGCGAGAGGTTAGGCGGACTTTCAGTGGCTCATTTCAGCGTTGTCAGCATAGGGATATTGACACTCGCAAACTCTTATTACTTAACCAATTGCGCGAAAACACGAGGGCTATATAATACTTCGGGTATCC
>Ga0335072_10001846_pt1 | contig 33667 bp, 27 predicted proteins | sample Lox_Sample_21_FD_206725 | JGI IMG/M metagenome (GOLD analysis project Ga0335072, IMG submission 206725) | Soil microbial communities from Loxahatchee National Wildlife Refuge, Florida, United States - Lox_Sample_2.1 | ecosystem: Environmental > Terrestrial > Soil > Wetlands | place: USA... | reverse complement strand
CTGTACCGGACCGCTGCGACTTATGCCGCCGTGGGACCGATCGGCGAGGTCGGCACTTACTGCGGGAAGTCCACGATCTACCTGGCCGCAGCCGCTGCCGAGACCGGCCAGAAGGTCATCACCGTCGATCATCATCATGGCTCGGAGGAGACCCAGGCAGGCTGGGAGCATCACGATCCCGAAGTGGTAGACCCGCGGACCGGGCGGATGGACACTCTGCCGTTCTTCCGCGCCACGATCGAGGACTCGGGGCTGGCCGATCACGTCATCGCGGTGATCGGCACGTCCGCCGATGTGTCCAAGTTGTGGCGCACGCCGCTCGGCATGCTGTTCATCGACGGCGGGCACAGCGAGGCGAACGTGGTGACCGACTACGAGGGCTGGGCACCGTGGGTGGCGCATGGCGGCGCGCTGGCTTTCCATGACATCTTCCCCGACCCGGCCGACGGCGGGCAGGCGCCGTACCGGGTTTACCAGCGCGCGCTGGCCTCGGGTGCGTTCGCCGAAGTCAGCGTTACCGGCTCGCTGCGCGTGCTGGAGCGTACCGGCAACGGGATCTGAGCATCCCCTTGATCCTGGAGAGTTATGCATGTGGGGGCGTGCACAAGTCTTCAGGATCATGGAAAGAACAGCCTCAGCTGGCCGGCGGGCAGCCGCAGGCGGCCGGATCGGACGGCTGCCATACGCCCGGCCCGGCGGCCGCGTCCAGGAAGATTGCGGCCGCTCCGGTGCTCGTCCGTCCGGCGGCCGCTAGCACGTCGGCTGCCAGTACCACCGCGGCCGACGTCCAGGTGCTCTGCTCGTGCGGGAAGTGCTTGCTGTTCGCGAACTGCCAGCCGGTCCAGTAGCTGCCGTCCTCGGCTCGCAGGAACTGGATCTGCTCGAACAGCTCCATGGCCTGGTCGCGGTGGCCGAGTGCGGCCAGTGCGATCGCCAGCTCACAAGTTTCGGCTCCGGTCACCCATGGCTCGTCGCTGACGCAGCGCACGCCGAGTCCTGGCACGACGAACGTGTCCCAGCCGGCCTTGAGCAGCCGCTCTCCAGCCGTGCCGCGCACCGGGCCGCCAAGCACGGGGTAGTACCAGTCCATCGAGAACCGGCTCTTGTCGGCGAACGCCTCACCGTGGCACGCGACCGCATGCCCGAGCAGCGTGGCCGCAAGCTCCCAGTGCGGCTGCGGCTCCGCTAGCCGCTCGGCGAGTGCGATCGCGCAGCGCAGGCTGTGGTACATGCTCGAGTTGCCGGTCAGCAGCGCGTAACTATCGGGCGTACCGTCTTCGTGCCGTCGCCAGATAATCTCGCCGCGCGGCGTCTGCAGGCCGATGGCGAATTCGATGGCGGCGCGCACCACCGGCCACATCTGCGCTGCGAAGTCCTCATCGCCGGTCACCAGCAACTCGTGCCAGACACCGACAGCGGAGTACGCCGCGTGATTGCTCTCGGTTGTCCATTCGTCGACGACACCGCCGCAGGCGGCCTGCACTGGCCATGATCCGTCCGGTTGCTGAGCACCGGCCAGCCAGGCGTACGCGCGGCGCGCCTCGCTTCGCAGGCCGCACACGCTCAGCGCCATCGCGCACTCGACATGGTTCCAGGCGTCGACGTGCCCATCGGGCCAGCCGATCGACCCGTCAGCCTGCTGGTCGGCCGCGATCGCCTGCCCGGTTGCGATCAGCTGGTCAGCGGTCAGGATGCCGGTAACCGCAGGAACGGTGCCCGCAGTGGCGGGGCTGGCTAGTCGCTCAGGCGGCAGCATGCACCTTCTCCGCGGCGGCCGGACCTGGCCGCCGCACGGCCACGACCGGCTTGGTGGCGTACACCACCAGGCTCTTGCCGATGAGCGGGTTCAGCGCGCGATCAGCAAGCTGCGTCACGGCCGGCTTGCGCATGATGTCCCATACCAGCAGCTTGTGGTAGGCGGCGGCGAGCGGGTGGTCGTCGTCTCGCACGCCGACCGCGCACTTGAGCCACCAGTAGGGCGAGTGCAGCGCATGAGCGTGGTGGCTGCTGCCGACCACGAGGCCGGCCCGCTGCAGCTTGATATCCAGCTCCCGGCGGGTGAAGATGCGCACGTGCCCGCCCGGCACATTGTGGTAATCGTCAGACAGCGCCCAGCAGACGCGCTCGGGCAGCCAGGCCGGCACCGTCACGGCGGCGATGCCACCCGGCCGCAGCACCCGGCTGATCTCGTTGATCGCGCGCTGGTCGGCAGGAATGTGCTCAAGCACCTCCGCCGCTATCACGAGGTCGAAACTGCCATCGGGGAACGGCATCCTGGTGGCGTCGCCGGCTGCGGCGGTGAGACTGGCCGGCGGCTGTATCTCGCCCGCTTCGGCCATCGCGGCAGCGGTCGCGCGAACTCGCTCCAGTTCGCCGCGGTCGGCGTCGAGCGCCACCACCGCGGCCCCGCGGCGCGCAGCCTCGAAAGCGTGTCGCCCGGCGCCGCACCCGAGGTCAAGCAGTCTCGTTCCGGGCTGTATCGGCAGCCGCTGAAAATCGACGGTCAGCATGGCGCGCCGTCCCCGGCCGCCGCCGTCGAGTGTGCCCGGCTGGCTGCGATGGCCCGCCGGTACTCGGCCACCGTCGCGCGGGCAACGGCCTGCCAGGCGAATCGCTCGGCGACCCGGGCGAGTGCGGCCTGCGACAGCCGGTCGCGCTCGGCCGGCGAGTCGTGCAGCAGCCGCAGCGCCGCGCAGAGTTCCTCGGCGTCGCCGGGCGTGACAAGAAGCGCCGCGTCGCCGGTGACCTCAGGCAACGCGCCAGTACGGCTGGCAACTAGCGGCGTGCCGGACGCCATGTGCTCGACTGCCGGCAGCGAGAAGCCCTCGTAGAGCGACGGCACGACCGCGATCTCCGCGCTGGCCACCAGTTCGGCCAGGTCGGCATCGCTGATGCCGCTGACGAACTGCACGTTGCCGTCCAGCGACAGCTCGCCAAGCAGCCGCTGCGTCGGGCCGTCCGGCACCAGCTTGCTGACCAGGGTGAGCGACACATTCCGTTCAGTGCGCAGCTTCGCGTAGGCGCGTAGCAAGGTAGCGACGCCCTTCACCGGGGAGTCGGCGCTGGCGACCGCGATGATCCTGCCGGGAACGCGCGGGCGGGGCCTCGGATGGAACAGCCGGGTATCCACTCCAAGGGGAATGACCTTGACCTGGTCCGGCCTGACCTTGAAGTCGCGGAGGATGTCGGCCTTCGACGACTCTGAACCGGTCATGATCGGGCCGATGCGCCGCGCGACCCGTCCCTGCATGCCGACAAACGAGTACCAGCGCCACTTCGGGATCTTGCGGAGGCCGCGGGCTGCCGCCAGCTCGATCCGGCGGTCGACGCTGATCGGGTGATGGATGCTTGTTACCAGTGGCAGCCCGAGCCGGGTGATGCCGAGATTCCCGTAAGCGAGCACCTGATTGTCGTGCACGACGTCGAAGTCGCCCCGCCGCGCGCGCAGCGCCCGTAGCGCGCGCAGGCTGAACGTCAGCGGCTCGGGAAAGTAAGCGGTCCACATGCCCGCGACCTCGAGCACGTCGATCCAGTCGCGGTACTCGCGCAGATGCGGGGTGCGGAACGGGTCCTCATCCCGGTACAGGTCAAGGCTCGGCAGTTCGATGAGTTGCGGACCGGGCTCGAGCTCGGGGTAAGGCTGACCTGAGTACACCTCGACGTGGTGACCGAGAGCGGCCAGTTCGCGCGACAGGTGGCGCAGGAAAATCCCCTGGCCGCCGCAATGCGGCTTGCTCCGGTAGGACAGCAGGCAGACGCGCAGCGGCTTGCTATCCGTAGCCGAGATCCCGGCCGGGGTCGAGACGGCTGCCGTGCCCGGCTGATCCGCGATGCGCACGCCGTCTGCTGCACTCGGGGGAGCAGCGCCTTCGCCCGGCTGGTCGGCGTCACCGACCACGTCGCCGGCTGCTACGGTACTCACGCAGGTTCGCGCCTCCTGTCTCGCCACCGGCTGCCCACCTGCCGGGCGACCCGCGTGACCCCCAGTCAGCGAACCTTACCAAGCAAGTAACTTGCGTGCCCTTTGACCCCAGACGTTTGCCGGCCTGCCCTGCGTGCTGTCAGTATCTGTAAGCTGCCGCGACGAAGCTTTTATACGGAGGCTCCGCTGACACGACGCGCGCTCATCACCGGGATTACTGGCCAGGACGGTTCTTATCTTGCTGAGCACCTGGTGGACATGGGATATGAGGTCTGGGGTCTCGTCCGGGGCCAGGCGAATCCGCGGGTACGCCACCTGCGGAAGTTGCTCGGCGACGTCAGGCTGATCCGCGGCGACCTGCTGGATCAAGGCAGCCTGATCGCCGCGGTCGAACGGGTACAGCCCGACGAGGTCTACAACCTGGCTGCTATCTCCTACGTGCCGCTGTCCTGGCAGCAGGCCGAGCTCACCGGTGAGGTCACCGGCCTCGGCGTGCTGCGCGTGCTGGAAGCCATCCGGGTGTGCAGCGGGATCAGCGCATCTCGCAGCCCGGGTAGCGGTCAGATCAGGTTCTACCAGGCGTCGACGTCGGAGATGTTCGGCCAGGCGGTCCAGGCCCCGCAGAACGAGCAGACCCCGTTCCACCCGCGCAGCCCGTACGGCGTAGCAAAGGTGTACGGCCACTTCCTCACTCAGAACTACCGCGAGTCCTACGGGATGTTCGCGGTGTCGGGGATCATGTTCAACCACGAGTCGCCGCGCCGCGGAGCCGAGTTCGTGACGAGGAAAGTCTCACTCGGGGTGGCCAAGATCAAGCTCGGCTACGAGCGCCAGCTACGCCTCGGCAACCTGACCGCGAGCCGGGACTGGGGGTTCGCGGGCGATTACGTGCGGGCCATGCAGCTGATGCTGGCGCAGGACGCGCCGGCGGATTACGTCATCGGCTCAGGGGTGACGCACTCGGTAGAGAAGCTTGTCGATACCGCGTTCCGCACCGCCGGCCTGAACTGGCGCGATCACGTGGTGACTGATGCGGCCTTCATCCGGCCGGCCGAAGTGGACCGGCTCTGCGCGGATCCCGCCAAGGCACGGGACGAGCTCGGCTGGGAGCCCAAGATCGGTTTCGAGGAACTGGTCGAGATGATGGTGGACGCCGACCTGGATCTGCTGGCAGCTTCCGGCGACAGCGCGGGCGAGGAGTTCGCTACCGATTCCTGGTAGCGCCGGCTCGGGTGGGTGCCGACTTGGCGGGCCTGCCAGTAACCAGGCACCCACGTTCGCGCTGCGCGGGCTGATCGGGGCTGAGGAGGCGGTGTCGGCTCGGGTGGGTGCCGACTTGGCGGGCCTAGGGTGCCAGTAACCAGGCACCCACGGTCGCGCTGAGCGGGCTGATCGGGGCTGAGGAGGCGGTGTCGGCTCGGGTGGGTGCCGACTTGGCGGGCCTGCCAGTAACCAGGCACCCACGTTCGCGCTGCGCGGGCTGATCGGGGCTGAGGTGCTGCCGGGATGGCTAGCTCACATGACCGCCGAGTAGCGTGCCGATGCCGTAGGTGATCGCGGCAGCCAGCCCAGCCAGCACGAACTGTCGCAGCGCCCCGCGCAGGAACGGCCTTGCCGTGACGCGTGCGACGATGCCGCCGCCGATGAATGCCGCGATCGCGGCGAGGATGGCGGCCGCGGCCAGCGAGGTGAAGCCGAGCAGGAACGGCAGCAGCGGGATGAACGCGCCGATGGCAAAAGTAACGAGTGACGCCCCGGCCGCGGTCAGCGGAGACGGGAGCTCGTCATGGTCGACGCCGAGCTCCTCCCGGACGTGAATGCGAAGAGCCTCATCCGGTCGGCGGGAGAGCTGTCTGGCGACCTCGTCCGCGAGATCAGGGTCGACGCCGCGCATCTTGTACATGGCGGCCAGTTCCGCTTGCTCGTCAGCCGGGTTTGTCTCAAGCTCGACGCGCTCCTTCTCCACTTCGGCCGCGACTAGCTCGTTCTGCGAGGACACCGATACGAACTCGCCAGCGGCCATGGAGAAAGCACCAGCGGACAGCCCGGCCAGGCCAGTCAGCACGATCGTGTGCGCGGCCAGCCGAGCTCCGCCGACGCCGGCGATCAGCGAGACATTGGTGACCAGGCCGTCCATCGCGCCGAACACGGCGGGGCGCAACCAGCCGCCGGACACGTCGCGGTGCTGATGGCTGACCTCCGGCTTGGCTTCCGCTCGGACCCGGACGCCGGTTTCGCCGCTCTCGCCGGTATCGACTGCCTGCTCGCCTGCCGATGCCATTGCTTCGCGCATGCCCGCCCGTCGCCCGGCTGGCTCAGCCGAGCGACTGGGCCGGACGCGTCGGCAGCCCGGCTGCCCGCCACGCCTGGAAGCCGCCGTCTAGGTCGGTCGCCTCAGCCAGCCCGATCCGCCGCAGCGATGCGGCGGCCAGCGTCGAAGCGTAGCCCTGCGAGCACATCACGATGATCTGCATGTCGGATCTGGCCAGCGCCGGAATCCTCGCCTCGCTGCGCGGGTCAAGCCGCCACTCCAGAACGTTGCGGCCGATGATGATCGCGCCTGGTACTTCGCCTTCGACAATCCGCTGCTCGAGCGGGCGGATGTCGACCAGGATCGCGCCGTCGGTGATGGCGGCTAGTGCTGCTTCCGGGCGCAGCCGCCGCAGACCGCCGCGCGCTTCGGTGAGAAGTTCGTCGATGCCCGGTGCGCCGTCCGGAAGTGCATCCGACGTCAGCCGCGCCGCCGACGCACTGGCCTGAGCCAGCGCCGTGTCGGCGCCACCGCGCCCTCGGCCGCCTTCCGGCCCGTCGATCGCGACGGTCTGCCTGGCGATCAGCCCGTAGTCGGTCGAGGTGTAGTAGGTCATCGCGGTCAGCGGCGGCGAATACGCGTGGATGCTGGTCGCCGAGCCCTGGCCACCGTGTGCCACGTCGTGCACATGGCCGGGCCCGAACGCGACCGCCTGGCCGAGCCCGAGCCGCCGATGGCTCAGGCGACCGGTGGGGGCGCGGTACTGCTCAAGCAGGCTGCCGTCAGCCACCGCGAACGATCCGGACGAGCCGCCGTGGTCGTGCCAGTCGGTGTCCTGGCCGCGCTCCCAGGCCAGCAGCCACACGTCGCAGGAGTTAGACCGGTGCAGCGGCAGGTACCAGCGCACGTCGGGATCGTGTACGACCAGGTCTGACCACAGCTCCCGGCGCTTGGCCAGCTCCGTGGTAATCGACCGGAGCTGAGCAGGCGCCAGCCGGCCACTGTGCGGCACCAGGTCGGCTAGCGTGGCCTGAATAGCTTGCTGGCGCTCCGGGCTGACACCCCAGCCGGGTTTGAGGCCAGAGCTCGCGCCCGGGTTCTGTGCGCTGGCATGCTCCTGACTGACTACCGATTGCGACATCTAACCTCCTTACGACTTGCCGCCATTATGTATCCAGCTGGCCAGTCCATGAGCCGCTCAGCAGCAACTCGACGTCGGTACCGAACTGCCGGTCGGCGGCGATCGGGCTGATCAGCACGCCGAGGCGGTCAAGCAGCGCCTGGCAGCCTGGTGGCCACGGCGGCCCGGCCAGCGCGGCGGCCTGGAAAGCTGCGAGCGCTTCACACGCCGCGACCGCTCGGCAGCGGCGCAGCGCAGCCCGCAGGTTGACCGCAGCCTCCCAGGCAAATGACTGGACATCCTCCTGGCCGCCCGAAGTCTCGATGAGCGAGATCGCGGTTGGCAGCGCGAGCCGCCGCATGGCGTGCAGCTCGCCCGCAGCTCGCTTGTGCACGGCGACAAGCCCGGCCTGCGGGCCTGGATCGACGGCGAGCTGGGCAGGCAGCCCGGTGACCGCCGGGTCGAGAAGTCGGTGCAGCCGCGCTGCCGCGACCTCGGCGGCATGTGTCATCGCCGCCGTGAGCTGGTCGCAGTGTGCCGCCAGGTCGATTCCGTGAAAGCCGGCCGTCCCGACGAACCTGCCGTCCAGAAAAGCCGGAGAGTCGGTGACGCCGGTCATCGCCCGCGCCACGGCGGCCTCGAGAGCGGCGGCAGCCCGCCGCACCTGCGCGAGGACAGCGCCCGCCACCCGGAACGACACCGGCGCCTGCAGCATCCTGGGCTGGCCGGCCGCCTCGATGATCGCCCGGAGCGAGCTGAGCACGTCACCAAGTACCTCGTCGCCGCGGGCACATGCTGCGGTGTACGGGTCGACGGGTGCCCCGATCGCGGCGATGGACAGGCCTGCCGCCGCAGTCATCATCGCGCTAGCTGTCTGCGCCTCCCGGGCGGCCAGGAGGCTGAGCGCGGTCGCGCCGGGCACGCCTGCGAGCAGCGCGATGCCCTCCTTCGGGCCGAGCTCGTAAGCGGTTAGCCCGTGCCGGGCAAGGGCATCGGCGGCGGGTGTGAGGTCGCCGCCAGCGCCCAGGACGTCGCCGAGACCGGCCAGCGGGCCGAAGCAGTGCGCGAGCTGGATGATCTCGCCGGCACACCCGGCGCCGTCCTGCGGCACCGCTGGGACGATCCGCGCGGTGAGCAAGTCAGCTAGCCGCTGGCACAAACCGGCCGAGACCGCGGCGTCACCGGACAGGAATGTGCGCAGCCGCACCGCGATTATCGCCCTGACCTCGGCTTCGGCCAGCCACGGCGGGCCGCCGGTAGCCCGGCCGAGCAGCAGGTTGCGCTGGTGCGCCTGCTGCTCAGCCTCGGTCAGCCGGACCTTGCTGAGCGCGCCCATGCCGGTGTTGACGCCGTAAACCGCCGCGTCGCCGCTGAGGACCGCTCTTGCCTTATCGCACTGCACCTGGACGACGCCCGTGAGGGCAGGCGCGAGCCGTACGTCCACGCCCTCGCTGATCTGGCGCACGGCCGCGGCGTCCAGATCGCCGGCCGATGTCAGCTCCAGGTAGGCGGCCATCGCTAACGGTATCTGAGCATGGTGCCAGCGCCCGCCTGCTCGGCTTTCGTCAAGATCAGGTGACCGACCGCGATGTCGAGGATGGCCAATCCGCGATGCCAGAGCAAGATGCGCTCCTGCGGCGTCTCCCGGCCCGGCCGGCGGCCTGCCACTATCTGGCCGAGTTCGGCGTGCAGCGATTGCGCGGTCAGCCGCCCGGTGTCGACATGCCGGCGCAGCGCGCCGAACTGGCCGGCCTGGGCTTCCCGCCAGTCGTCTACGACCACCTTGTCCATGACGTCCAGCAAGTCGAGCTCTACTGCGCTGATCGTGCCGTACGGCACGACAAACGCGCCAGGCCGTACCGCGCTAGTCCGCAGGAGCGGCTCCGGCGTGGTCAGGCGTGAGGCTTCTACCAGGACGTCCGCGCCATCGAACGCTTCCGCAGCGCTCGCCACCACTCGCACCGGCGTGCCGATAGCTGCCCTGAGCTGCCGGCCGAACGCTTCGGCCGACTCGGGCCGCCGGCTGGTCACCCTGATCTCGGCCAGGTCGAGTACCAGGTTGAGCAGCAGCACATTCCACAGCGCGGTGCCGCGCGCGCCGACGTGGCCTAGGATCCGGGCGTCAGGCCTGGCCAGGTACTTGGCGCCGACGGCGGTCATGGCGCCAGTCCGGCACGCGGTGATGAGCGTGGCGTCCATGATCGCGAGCGGGACCCCGGTGGCGGGGTCGAGCAAGGTCAGCAGGCCTAGTTCGCTCGGCAGGCCGACGGTGTAGTTAGCGACGAAGTCACCGACTACCTTGACCCCGCTCAGGCCGCCCCCACTACCGCCGACCGGGCCGAGATCAGCCAGGTGGCCGCGCAGCACGTTGAAATGCCCCCCGTCGCCAGGCACCAGGTGGACGCGTGGCTCGATGATCGCGCGACCCTCGCCATGCGCGCGGATCGCGCCTTCCACGGCGTCGATGATCTCGGCGCCGGTGAGCCCCAGGCTGTCGATGTCCGGGCCGGAGAGGAAGCGCACCCAAAGGCCGCCGGGCAGGTTGCCCGGCGGCCTGTTAACGGGTGCCTGATCGCCAGCCAATCAGCTCTTCTTGCAGTTGTAGAGGAAGATGTGGCCGATCGCGGTCGGGTACGCGCCGGTGACGTTCTTAGCCTGGGCGGTCAGGTAGTTATAAAAGTAGCCGTAGATGATCGGCGTCTGGGCGAGCAGCAGCGTCTCGATCTGCCCCGCGATGGATCGCTGGCTGGACAGGTCAGCTGTCGCGATGTACTGGTTGGACAGCCGGTCGTAGTCGGAGTTGTTGAAGTGGGCAGCGTTCCACGCCCCGGTGCCCTTCTTCGAGTTGATCGTCTGCAACGGCGCGGTTAGGAATACGTTCGGCACGCTCCGGTGACCGTAGTCGACCAGGCTCATGGTGGCGTCGAGCCAGTCCGATGTGCCGAAGAGGTAATTGCCGTAGTACTTCGGCTGCGCTTCGATGTTCAGCTTCAGGTTGACGCCGATGGCCTTGGCTGACTGCTGGATGATCTGCGCGTACTGCGGGATCTCCTGGAAGATCTCGCCGGTGAGCGTGGCGGAGAAGCCGCTCGGATGACCGGCCGCCGACAGCAGTGACTTCGCCTTAGCGACGTCAATGGCCCGCTGCGCGACGCTGGTATCGGTTGACGGGAATACCGGTGCGAACGGGCTGTCGTTGCCGAGGTCGGCATCGCCCTTGAACAGTGCTGTCACGATGGCTGGCCGGTTCAGTGAAAGCGCGATCGCCTGCCGGACCCTGGCGTCAGTGAACGGTGCCTGGTCGCATCGCATGGATAGCTCGCGATGCGCGCTGGACTTGAGTTTGATGATGTTGTACTGGCCGTTGAGAAGCTCTTCGCCGCCGCTCACCGAGAACTGGCCAAGAACGTCCAGTGTGCCGCTAGTCAGCGCGAGGATCGCGGGGGTATCGGTGTCGTAGAAGGTGAACTGCGTGGCGGCCGGAATCGCCTTCGGGCCCCAGTAGTCCTCGTTGCGGACGAACGAGGCGCCCTGCTTCTCTGTGTAGCTCTTCAGCTTGAACGGGCCCGTGCCGACAAACGAACTCTGCCACTTCGTGGGGTCGTAGTTGTTCGGCAGGATGATCATGTTGTAGTTGTCGGAGGACGTGAGGTAAGGGAAGTTGCCGTTCGGCGCGGTGAGGTGGAATTCGACCGTGTAGTCGTCGACCTTCTTCACGCCGTCCGGCGTCAGCACGCCGCCGAACGCCGACAGTGCAGCGCCCTTGCCGGCCGGGTTGGTAGACAGCTTGTAGGTGTAGACAACGTCATCTGCGGTGAGCGCCGCACCGTTGTGGAACTTGACGCCCTGGCGAATGTTGAAAGTCCAGACATCGGCCGTGGAGTTCGATGACCAGCTAGTGGCGAGCACGGGCTGCAGTTTCAGGTCCTGGTCCGACAGGCAGAGGTACTCACCGGTCTGACCGAGCATGTCCAGGCCGCCCTGATCGGCGACGGTGACCGGGTTAATCGCCGCCGCAGGGGTGACGATTCCGCACCTGATGGTTGCGGTGCTGGCCGCGGAACCACCGGACGGGCTCGTGCCCGGTGAGGTCGAGGAGCCGCAGGCTGCCAGGACCGCGCCGATCGCTGGCACGGATATCCCGACCAGCGCGCCGGTGCGCAGGAAGGCCCTCCGGTCGATGTGACCAGCGACGAACTCGTCGATGACATGATTTCCGATTTCCGTCTGTCCCGCACGCAGCCGGCTGAGCCGGTCGTTTCTAGAATGCACAGCTCCTCCTCGGAACCCTCACCGGATCTGCTCGAACCGCAAATTCGGTGCCAGTGGGCAGCAAAGGTACGCGTTCGCCTGCGCGTATGTCACGGTGTTGGCTCGTACCTTTGCAGCGTTGTTAGCTGATCGATAGGGATATGACAACTCATCAGGTGACCTGGCTCGACTTCGGCCAGGGCAGGCTCGGTCGATTCGCAAATTCCCGAGGCCAGTCTCCTCGGGCAGCGAGTATGGAAGACGCATCCGCTCGGCGGGCTGGCCGCTGACGGGATTTCCCCGGTCAGCCGGATCCGTTGGGTGCGCTGGCCGTCCAGGCTCGGGACCGCGGACAGCAGCGCCTCGGTGTACGGGTGATGTGGTCCGCTGAACACCCGCTCCGCGGGTCCTAGTTCCATCAGACGGCCCAGGTACAGCACCGCGATCCGATCCGACAGATAGCGCACCAGTTGCAGGTCATGCGAAATGAACAGGTACGTGACCTGCTCCTTAGCCTGCAGGTCAGCGAGCAGGTTGAGAATCGCGGCCTGCACCGAGACATCGAGCGCCGAGGTGGGCTCGTCGCACACCACGATGCGCGGCCCGCCGCCGAACGCGCGCGCTATGGCGACACGCTGCTTCAGGCCGCCGGACAGCTGCCGCGGCCGGAGTGCCAGGTGCCTGGGCTCCATCCGGACCGACCGGATTAGCTCGGTCAGGCGGTCAGTAAGCGCGGAGCCAGAGAGACCGGCCAGCTTGACCAGGGGCCTGCTGATGAGCTGACGCACGGTGTGCCTGCGGTTCAGCGCCGAGTCGGGGTTCTGAAAGACGATCTGCAGCGCCTTGAGCTGTGCCGGGCTGCGCTGCCTGAAGTCAGCGCCAAGCGGCTTGCCGTCCATCTCGATAACAGACCCGGGATCGGGCGAGGTCAGGGCGAGCAGGATTCGCGCGAGCGTCGTCTTCCCGCTGCCGGACTCCCCGACCAGGCCAAGAGTCTCGCCGCGCTCGATGTCCAGGCTCACCCCGGCCAGCGCGTGGACCGGATGGCCATCGGCGGTGAAGGTCTTCGACAGGTTCCTGATGGTAACGACGGGCTCGCTGGCATTCGGAGTAGCGGCCAGTTGCAGGTCTACCGGTGTGTTCCTGGGTAGATCACGGGCCGCCTCGTGCAGATAACAGCGGGAAGTCTGCCCTGGCCCGGTATCGAATGCCGGCGGCGCCGCTTCCCGGCACCGCTCCTCGACGATGGGGCAGCGCGGTGCGAATATGCATCCGGCTACCTGCTCACCGGGTGGCGGCAGGAAGCCGGGGATCGTGTCCAGGCGACCGCTGTCCTTGCGCTGGCCAATGCGCGGCAGACAGCGCAGCAAGCCGACGGTGTAGGGGTGCCGCGGCTGGTCGAAGACCTGTCTGGCGGGTCCTTCCTCGATCAGCTCGCCCGCGTACAGCACGCCGACCCGGTCGCACATCTTGGCGATCACGGCCAGGTTGTGACTGATAAACAGCAGCGAGGTGTCCAGATCCTGGCGCAGCCCGGCCACGAGGTCCAGCACCTCGGCTTCGACAGTGGCGTCCAGCGCCGTCGTGGGCTCGTCCAGGATCAGCAGCTCGGGCTCGGACGCCAGCGCCATCGCGATCACGACTCGCTGCGCCATGCCCCCCGACAGCTGGTGCGGGTACCGCTGCATGACTCGGCCGGGGTCGGAGATCTGCACCGTGCGGAGCATCTCCTCGGACCGTCCCAGCGCCTCGGCTTTGCCGAGCCCGGCGACTTCGTAGACCTCGGCTACCTGCCGCCCGACTCGCATCGACGGGTTCAGCGCCTTGCCAGGCTCCTGGTAGACCATGGACACCGAACGAGCGCGCAGCTCGCGTAGCTGGGCCGGGTTCATGGCAAGCGGATCGCGCCCCGCGATCCGGATCGAGCCGCCGCTGACCCTGCCGTTGCGCGGCAGGTACCGCGTCAGCGCCAGCGCCACCGTGGATTTGCCGGAGCCGGACTCGCCGACCAGTCCGTAGGACTCGCTGCGGCCGATCTGGAAGGACACGTCCCGCAGGGCGAGCCGGTCGGACCCGCGAACCCGGTAGGTGACATCGAGGTGCTCGACCTGCACCGTCGAGAGCGGACCGGCCGCTGGCCCCGGGATTGCAGTAGCTTCAGTCGCGGTCATCCGGCGAGCACCTGCTCAATGGCGTCGGCCACCAGGTTGATGGCGATGATCAGCGAGGCGATGGCCAGCGCAGGGAACAGCGTCTCCCACCAGTACCCGGCACCGAGCACCACGTAGTTGGCGTTGATGTCGGTGCCCCAGTTAGGCGTCGACAGCTGGACGCCGAACCCCAGGAATGCCAGCGTCGCGACCGCGAAGATCGCGTAGCCAAGCCGGATCGTGAATTCGACGAGAACAGTGGGCATGACGTTCGGCAGGATCTCGACGAACATCATCCGCAGCGACCGCTCGCCGATGAGGCGGGCTGCAGGCAGGTAGTCGAGCTGGCTCTCCACCTGGACCGCAGACCTGACGGTCCGGGCGATGAGCGGCGTGAAGATGAATCCGATCACCAGGATCTGGGTGAGTGTCGATACTCCGAGCGCCACCACGAACAAGAAGATGACGAGGATCGCCGGCAGCGCGAGCACGGCCTCGACGATCCTGCTGACCACGAGGTCAACCACGCCGCCGAGGTAGCCAAGCACGAGCCCGAGAGCGGTGCCGAGCACGGTGCCGACCACGGTGGCGAGCGGGGCGATAACGAGCATCGTTTGCGCGCCGACGATGACCCTGGACAGCACGTCGCGGCCGAGCTGGTCGGTGCCGAACCAGTGCGCTGCGGACGGCGCCTGGTTGACGGCGAGCAGCTGCTGTGCCAGCGGACTGTGCGGCGCGATCTGGTTCCCGAAGATGGCGCAGACGATCCAGAACAGCAGTATCAGCGCGCCGGTCACGAAGGTCGGCCGGGTCAGCAGCAACCGCCAGACCGGCTGCTCGCGCCGCTCCGCGTCGGTCGTGACAATGCCAGGCGGCACCGCCAGGGTCTCGGTCACCGGAATGCCCCGGTGCGCTGGCGCGGGTTCAGCACGGTCGTCAGCAGATCGGCGCCGACTGTTGCCACCATGTAGACCACGCCGATGGTCAGCACGGAGGCCTCGAGCATCGGGAAATCCTTGGCGTTCGCCGCGTGGTAGATGAGGTTGCCGATGCCCTGGTAGTTAAAGAGTCTCTCGACCACGACCAGGCCGCCGATCAGGTAGCCGGTCTGGGTGGCGATGACGGTAATCGTCGGCAGCAGCGAGTTGCGCAGCACGTGCCGGTAGATCACCACGACGCGCTTGAGGCCCTTCAAGGTCGCGGTCCGCACGTAATCGGACTCCAGCGCCTCGATCGTGCCTGCCCGCGCCATCCGGGCGATGTAGCCGAACAGCACCAGCACCAGCGGGATCGCGGGCAGGATCAGCGATTTCAACTGGGTCCCGAATGAAGCGCCTGGCTGGGCCTGCGCGGATGGTGGCAGGAGCTTCAGCACGACGCTGAAGACGACGATGACGACGATGCCAGAGACGAACTCCGGCACGGTAGCGGCCGAACTGCCGGTCAGCGTGATGATCCGGTCGAGCGGCCGGCCAGCGTAGAGGGCGGCGACTACGCCGCCAAGGATGCCGAGCGGAATGATCACGATGAGCGCGAGCGCCCCCAGCTTGGCCGAATTCACCAGGGCCGTCATCAGCAGCGGCTCGACCGGCGACTGGTACTGGTACGACTCGCCCATGTTGCCGCGCAGCATGCCGGAGATCCAGCTCCAGTACTGAGTCACGAGCGGCCGGTCCACGCCAAGCTGGTGATCGAGAGCGCGCACTGCGGACTCGGCGGCAAGCGGGCCGAGGATTGACCTCGCGGGATCCCCTGGCAGCACCTGTCCGGCGAAGAAGATGATCAAGCTGAGCAGGAACAGGGTGATGAGCGCGAGGCCGAGGCGCCTCAGCAGGTAGATCGCCAACGGACCCCCCCGCCGGATAGGCTAGTCAAACTATCGGTAAAGCCGATTTGGGACACTTTAGACGCGGATGAGCACAGCTGCAAGCGAGTATCCATGCGGTCCCGGGCCGCCAGGCCCGATTTCGGCAGGCGCCGGTCCCCGCCGCTTCGCACACGGCTGCGGAATACTGTCACCGCCATGTAGACAAGGTAGTCACCTTCAGACGAAATCGCACTGATCATTGAGCGACTAAGCATCATTGCTCGAAAATCCGTCACGTGAGAGGAAATGTCTATGAGTGATCTGCCTGCCATGCTGATCGGGGAGAGTTTCATCGGAGAGGGAGCCGAGGCCGCGCACATCAACGTGGTTCTCGGGACCCGCACGGGCCCGGTCGGCACCGCGTGGGCCACGGCGCTCGCCACGCCGAGTGCCGGTCACACTCCGTTCGTCGCAGTGCTCCAGCCGGGGATTCCGGTGAAGCCGCTCACCTTGTTCATCAACAAGTCCGCCATCGCGAGCCCGGAGCACGGAACGCTCACCTGGGGTGCCGCGCAGGCCGGGGTAGCAGGGGGCGTCGCTGACGCGGTGGCCGACGGCGTCATCGCGCCAGCGGACTGCGACGATCTCGTCCTGATCGCCGCGGTCTGGGTCAACCCGGATGCTCGTGACGCCGCCCTGGTCTACGCGAACAACCGCGAGGCGACTCAGTCGGCGCTGACCGCAGCTGCGCGTTCCCGCCCTGATCTGGCTCAGGTTCTTGCCGCCCGGGCGAATCCCGCCAACCCTTACTTCGACCCTAGGTGAAGATCACCGCGATCCGGCTGGACCGGATGCGGCTAGCGCTGGATCCGCCGTTCGATGCCTCCTGGGACCCTGAGCTGCGGCGGCACTTCGACGCGACCCTGGTCCGGGTAGAGACCGACGAGGGAATCACCGGCTATGGCTCCGGCGACACCATGGACGGCTTCGAGGCCTTCGCGGAACTGTTCATCGGCACGGATCCGCTGCAGATCGCCAACCACGTCAGGGTGCTGGAGACCATCAGCTTCCACGCTGGCCGGTACTGGCCGCTGGAAGCGGCGCTCTGGGACATCACCGGCAAGGCGTGCGGCCAGCCGGTCGCCACCCTGTTCGGCGGCGCGTCCGACCGGTTGCCGGCTTACGCCTCGTTCGGTGAGCTCAAGAGCCCGGCCGCTCGTGCCGAGGCAGTCCAGGCCGCGCGCCAGGCCGGGTTCCGTGCGGTAAAGATCCGGATCGGCCGCGATGACGTGCCGTCCGGCCTCGCCGCGGTCCGAGCGGCACGGGAAGCGGCAGGCAGCGACCTGGCGATCATGGTGGACCTCAACCAGTGGTGGCGGATGGCGGGCGACATCTCCCCGGCGATCGACGTCGCGGCGGTCCGCCGGATCGCGGCCGAGCTCGCCGAACTCGGCGTCACCTGGCTCGAGGAGCCGCTGCCGGCAGCGGACCTGGCCGGCATGAGGATGCTGCGGGAGCAGTGCGGCATCCGGGTCGCCGGCGGGGAGATGGCCCGCGGCGTGCCGGAGTTGCTTGACGCGATGGCGGCCGGGGCGCTGGACGTCGTGCAGCCGGATGTCGTGCTCGCGGTCGGCATGCTGCGCGCCAGGATGGTGGCTGAACTCGCTATCCAGCAGGGGCGCTGGTTCACCCCGCACACCTGGACCAACGGGCTCGGCCTGCTGGCGAACCTGCATGTGGCTGCGGGTGTCGGCGGCGGACCGTACCTGGAGTATCCCCACGATCCGCCAGGGTGGACGCCGCAGCGGCGGGACTTCTTCCTGGCCAAGCCGGTTGCCGTCGAGTCCGATGGCACCGTGCGCGTCCCCCGCGCACCTGGCCTCGGCGCCGAGATTGACGAGGACGCCGTCGCCCGGTGGGCTGTAACCGGCAGACCCTGAGCCGGCAAACACTGAGTCGGCAAACACTGAGCCGGTCACCCTGTGCTGGTAGCAACGATCCGTACACCTGAGCTGGAGCTGAGTAGCAGTGCGAGTGGGATTCATCGGCCTCGGGCACATGGGCGGCCCGATGAGCGCCAACATCCTGGCGGCAGGGCATGACCTGGTCGTGCACGACGTGCGTGCCGAGGCAGCGGCAGGCCTGCTTGCCGCGGGCGCGGCATGGGCCAGCTCGCCGCGCGAGACTGGCGCCGGGCGCGATGTCGTCATCACTATGCTGCCGACCCCGCGGCACGTCGCCGACGTGCTGCTTGGCCAGGACGGGTTGCTGGACGGCCTCGCTCCCGGCACGGCCTGGGTGGACATGTCTACCAGCGTGCCCGAGGTGGCCGAACGAGTCATCGCCCTGGCCGGGCCCCGTCAGGTCGCCGTGCTCGACGCGCCCGTCAGCGGGATGGCAGCCGGCGCGAAAGCAGGCACGCTGCAGATCTTCGCCGGCGGCGCTGCCGCCGACTACCAGCGCGTCCGGCCGTTGCTCGAGGCGATGGGCGATCCCGACCGCATACTCCACGTGGGCGGGAACGGGGCTGGTTACACAGTGAAGTTGATGATCAACTTGCTGTGGTTCGGGCATCTGGCCGCGACGGCTGAGGTGCTGGCTGTCGGCGTCCAGGCCGGCGTGGACCTGGGCATGCTCAGGCGCTGCCTGCTGGCCAGCCCGGCGGCCAGCAACTTCCTCGAGCGTGACGTGCTGTCGGTGCTCGAGCACGGCGACTACGACGACTCGTTCGCGCTGGCACTGGCCTGCAAGGACCTTGGCCTGGCTGTCGACCTGGCCCGGCAAGTGGGCGTTCCCGCAGAGGTGAGCGCGCTGGTGGAGCAGATCTACCGGCGGGCCAGGGCGCAGTACGGCGACGGTGGCGGTGAGATGCTGCCGATCAAGCTGCTCGAGGACCTTACCGGGGCCACTCTCCGGTTGCCGCAGGAGTAACGGCGGGAGCCCGGCCGCAGGTGGCGGCGACTGCGGTTAGATGATGATGCCCAGCCAGAGGAGGAATCCAGCATGACAGACCAACCAGCAGGCGCCAGGCCAGTGCGCGCCCCCCGCGGCAGCAGCCTGACCTGCAAAGGCTGGCCGCAGGAAGCCGCCATGCGGATGCTGATGAACAACCTGGATCCTGAAGTCGCTGAGCACCCCGATCAGCTCATCGTTTACGGCGGGTCGGGCCGGGCCGCGCGCAGCTGGGACGCCTTCGACGGGATCGTTGCCTCGCTGCGTGACCTGGAGGCCGACGAGACCTTGCTGGTGCAGTCGGGCAAGCCGGTCGGCATCTTCCGGACGCACGAGTGGGCGCCGCGGGTGCTGATCGCGAACTCCAACCTGGTGCCGCAATGGGCGACCTGGGAGGAGTTCAGGCGGCTTGAAGCCGAGGGACTGACCATGTTCGGCCAGATGACCGCCGGGTCATGGATCTACATCGGCACCCAGGGCATCCTGCAAGGCACGTACGAGACGTTCGCCGCGGTGGCGGCGAAGCGGTTCGGCGGTTCGCTTACCGGCACGATCACGCTGACTGCGGGCCTTGGCGGGATGGGCGGTGCCCAGCCGCTCGCGGTCACCATGAACGGGGGCGTCGCGCTGTGCATCGACTGCGACCCGTCCCGGATCAGCCGCCGGATCGAGCACGGCTACCTCGACGTCGCGGCAAGCGATGTCGACGACGCCGTGCGGCAGGCGACGGCAGCCGCCGACGCCGGGGAGCCGCTGTCGATCGGCCTGCTCGGCAACGCCGCCGATCTCGTCCCGCAGCTGCTGCGGATGGGCGCGCCGATCAGCGTGGTCACCGACCAGACGTCGGCGCACGACCCGCTGACCTACCTGCCCAGGGGAGTCGCGTTCGAGGACATGGCCGCGCTGCGGGCCGAGGACCCGGCCGGGTTCACTACCAGGGCAAGAGAGTCGATGGCCGAGCACGTTCAGGCTATGGTCGGCTTCCAGGACGCTGGTGCCGAGGTGTTCGACTACGGCAACTCCATCCGCGGCGAGGCACAGCTCGCCGGGTACGACCGGGCGTTCGCCTTTCCTGGTTTCGTGCCCGCCTACATCAGGCCGCTGTTCTGCGAGGGCAAGGGCCCGTTCCGGTGGGCCGCGCTGTCGGGTGACCCGGCCGACATCGCCGCTACCGACGCGGCGATCCTGGCGGAGTTCCCGCAGAACGAGGCGCTGGCCAGGTGGATCCGGATGGCCGGCGAGAAGGTGCACTTCCAGGGCCTGCCCGCTCGCATCTGCTGGCTGGGGTACGGCGAGCGGCACGTCGCGGGCATGCGGTTCAACGAGATGGTGCGGCGCGGCGAGGTGCAAGCACCGATCGTGCTCGGTCGTGATCACCTGGACTGCGGTTCGGTGGCCTCGCCGTACCGGGAGACCGAGGCGATGGCCGACGGCAGCGACGCGATCGCGGACTGGCCGCTGCTGAACGCGCTCGTCAACACATCCTCCGGGGCGTCCTGGGTGAGCATCCACCATGGCGGCGGAGTGGGCATCGGCCGGTCCATCCATGCCGGCCAGGTCTGCGTCGCTGACGGCACTGAGCTGGCCGGGCAGAAGCTCGAGCGGGTGCTGACCAATGACCCGGGAATGGGCGTGATCAGGCACGCCGATGCCGGCTACCAGCGGGCCACCGAAGTCGCGGCTGAACGCGGCGTCCGCGTGCCGATGCAGAAGTAGGGTCAGGCTCGTTCGTGGGGCTGGCCGCCCCGGACCAGGAGACCGCAGATGACGTTCGCTCAGTGGTGGGCCGAGCTGCTGCCAGTCGGGCGGGATGAGCTCACTGGCGGTTACCGGCGGTATTCCTGGACCGGATCTGATGCTGCCTGCCGGGCCTGGTTCGCCAGGACGGCGACTCAGCTCGGGTTGCGCACGGACTGCGACCGCAATGGCAATCTGTGGGCGTGGTGGGGCCGGCCAGGCGGGCCGCAGGCGGTCGTCACGGGCAGTCACCTGGACTCGGTGCCGGACGGTGGCGCCTTCGACGGGCCCCTCGGCGTGGTCTCCGCCTTTGCCGCGATCAGCCAGCTCCGCAGCGACGGATTCCGGCCGGCCCGGCCGATCGGCGTGGCTGCTTTCACTGAGGAAGAAGGCGCCAGGTTCGGGGTTGCGTGTCTCGGCAGCCGGCTACTGACCGGTGCGGTCACGCCAGGTGCAGCGAGCGCGCTGCGCGACTCCGGCGGCGTGACCCTCGCCGAGGCGATGGTTGCCGCTGGCCGGGATGCGAGTCGCATCGGGCCTGATGAGGAGCTGCTGGGGGGAATCGGTGCCTATGTCGAGCTGCACATCGAGCAGGGCAAGGCGCTGGCGGACCTCGGTGCCGCCGTCGGCGTCGGCGACGGAATCTGGCCGCACGGCCGCTGGCGGATCGACTTCGACGGGCGAGCCGATCACGCCGGCACGACCAGGCTGGCCGACCGCCGGGATCCGATGCTTCCGTACGCCACGACCGTGCTGGCGGCGCGGGCGGCCGCCGAGCGCTGCGGCGCGCTCGCGACCTTCGGAAAGGTAGTGGCCGAGCCGGGTGCGGCGAACGCGATTAGCTCCTCGGTGCAAGCCTGGCTAGATGCACGCGCACCCGATGAGGCCACGCTTGACCAGCTGGTGTCCGAGGTCTGGGCGGCGGCCCAGTCCGCTGCCGGGCAGCACGGCGTTGCCGTGCAGCAGCGACGCGAGTCAGTCACGCCGCTGGTCAGCTTCGACCACGGGCTGCGGGACCGGCTGGTCGGTGTCCTGCGGGCGACCGGGATCGCCGCGCCTGTGCTGCCGACCGGGGCGGGACACGACGCCGGCGTGCTCGCGGCGCGGATCCCGGCAGCGATGCTGTTCGTGCGCAATCCGAGCGGCATCTCGCACTCGCCCGCCGAGCACGCCGAGATGGCCGACTGCGAGGCCGGGGTGTCTGCCCTGACGGCGGTGCTTGCCGACCTGGCTGCCCAGTGACCGCCTCGCGCGCCTGGCTGGCCGAGCTCGCCTGGTCCCCGGACTTCGGGCTCCGCTCTGATGTCCTGATCGAGGCGGCAGGCGGCCGGCTCACCAGCGTGACGCCCGACGCTCAGCCCGTGCCGGGGGCCACCTGGCTGGCCGGGCTGACCATGCCCGGTCTGGCCAACGCGCACTCGCACGCGTTCCACCGCGCGCTGCGCGGCATTACGCAGGCATCCCGCGGCACGTTCTGGACGTGGCGCGAGCGAATGTACGAGGTGGCCGGCCGGCTCGACCCCGATACCTACCTGGCACTGGCCACCGCCGTGTACGCCGAGATGGCACTGGCCGGGATCAGCTGCGTCGGCGAGTTCCACTACCTGCACCACGGCCGGGACGGAACGCCGTATGGCGACCCCAACCAGATGGCCAGGTCGCTGATTGAAGCAGCCAGCCGGGCCGGAATCCGGATCACTCTGCTCGATGCGTGCTACCTGTCAGGCGGCTTGTCGGCCGACGGGCGGCCACAGCCGCTGGCCGGACCGCAGCTGCGTTTCGGCGATGCCGACGGCGCGGCGTGGGCGGAGCGGGCAGACGCGCTTGGCCAGGACGCCGTCGGCAGCGTCAGCCCGCATGCCAGGGTAGGTGCCGCTATCCACTCCGTCCGCGCCGTCCCGGCCGGGCAGATGCGTGAGGTCGTCGCCTGGTCGCACCGTTACGGCGCGCCACTGCACGCGCACGTGTCTGAGCAGGTCGCGGAGAACCGGGCCTGCCTCGCCGCGTACCGGGCAACGCCGGCCGAGGTACTGTCGCAGGCCGGCGCGCTCGGCCCGCGCAGCACGGCGGTGCACGCAACGCACCTGGCCGGCGGCGACGTGACATTGCTTGGCGAGAGCCGGGTGCACGTCTGCATGTGCCCGACCACCGAGGCTGACCTGGCGGACGGTATCGGTCCCGCTCGCGAGCTGGCCAGCGCCGGGAGTCCGGTCACCCTCGGCAGCGATAGCCAGGCCGTCGTCGACATCCTCGAGGAAGCCCGCCGGGTAGAGCTCGGCGAGCGCCTGGCGTCGCAGGAACGAGGCTGCTTTACCGCCGTCGAGCTGGCAACCGCGGCGACGACGGCCGGACATGCCAGCCTCGGCTGGCCCGAGGCGGGAGATCTCGTCGCGGGCGGGCTGGCCGACTTCTGCACCGTCGCGCTCGACTCGCCTCGCACGGCCGGCGCGGCTCCCGCGACCGCGCTGGAGTCGGTGATCTTCGGGGCGTCGGCTGCCGACGTGCGGCACCTGGTCGTGGGCGGCCGGGACATCGTGGCAGACGGGCGGCACGTCCTGCTCCCGGAGGTGCCGGCTGCGCTGACCGCGGCGATCGCGGCCGTCCTGCGCTGATGATCTTCATGGGTGCCGGATTAGTGGTGCTCCAGCCCGTCACTTCGGGACCCATGACGCAGCGGGCTGGGCTAGCTGGCTGCGCCGGGGTTGTAGGCAGGCGGAAGCCCCGAGCAGATGCTCGCGCCGGCGTTGCGCGACTGGACGGCGCCAGGCGCGTTCTGGCTTGCCGCGCTCACCGCGGGAATGCTGCCGCTCCCGTTCTTGGTCGCCTTTCCGTGGTGGCTGGCCGGCGCGTTGACGCCGGCGAAATCGGTGCCCAGGGTCAGGGTCACCACGCCCGGCGCGCCGATCTGCCCGGCAGGCTCGGCGAGCGTGTTGTGGCCGGCCGGGAACGCCTTGAGCGCGGTCATCACCGTGTAGGCGTCGTCAGCCTGGTCCAGGCCGGCGTAGTCAACCGTCGTGGTTGTCGTGGACGCCGCGTTGCCGATGCCGGTGACGTCGAAGCCGAGCTTTCGCAGCTTGGCTTCGGTGCGCCCGGCGAGCCCGGTCTGTCCGGTACCGTTCAGCACCCGCACCTTGACCTTGGCGTACGGCTCAACCGGCAGATGGCCGTGCCAGACCTGACCGGTCCTGGCCATCTGGAAAAGCACGTCGTCCTGCGGCTGAACGGCCATCAGGTGCGCCTGAAGGCCCGGATAGGTGTCCATCGTGGTTGGCAGCGTGATCAGGCTCACGTCGCTCGACTTCAGGTGCGTGAGTGATTCTCCCAGGCGCACGAGCGAGGTCACCGAGCCCAGGCCGTCGTCAACGGTGAGCGCCTTGGTAGCTGTCTTCGCAACGCTGTAGAGGTCAGGCAGGTTGCTGAGCAAACCGTTCGACTGGACCTTCTGAACGACCGAGGAGATAAACGCTTGCTGCAGCTGGATCCTGGGCAGGTCGCCCCCGGCGTCAGCGCCGCTACCGACACCGTGCCGTGTCCGCACGTACGCCAGTGCCTGGTTGTACTTGAGCAGGTGCTTGCCGGGGCTGAGGTTCAGGTGCGAGTAGCGGTCGTGATAGCCGGGACCTGGCGGTACGCAGACTTCGACACCTCCAAGCGAGTCCACCATGCTGCGGAAGGAGTTGAAGTCGAACTCGATGAAGTGGTCAAGCTTGATTCCGGTCAGGTCCTCGACCGTCTCGACGGCGCAGGTCGGGCCGCCGATGTTCAGCGCGCCGTCGATGATCGCCCCCGGCGGGTAGCTCTGCGCGGGCCAGGTGCCGGTGCCGATGTACGCGCGCTTCTTGCACGCGGGCTCATAAACGAACAGGTCCCGCGGGATAGAAAGCACGGTCGCGTGCGTGTGGGTGGGATCGAGGTGGATGAGCAGCAGGTTGTCGGAGTTGGTAGTACCCGGATCGGCCTCGTAACCGAAGTTGCCGTGCTGGCCGAGCCGCTCCTGAGAGCCGAGTACCAGGATGTTCTGCGCGCCGTAGACGGTGCGGCCGGTCAGGCCGCCCACCTGGACCTTGGTGATGTTGCCGTCCAGTTGCCGGTAGAGCGCGAAGGCACCGACAGCAGCGACCACCGCAAGCACAGCGGCCAGCGTGGCGACAATGTAGCCAGCCTTGGCCAGCCTGCTCTTTCCACGCCAGCGAGCTCGCATCCTTGTCCGGCGCCGCGCAGGCCGAGCCTGCGCGTGACGCTGGCCGTAGCCGACCCCGCCCGACTCCAGCGGAGGACCGCCGGGGTCGTCGCGGTCGCGGCCAGTCGCGCCGTTTGGCATCTGCTCTCCGTCCTGCGGGCCGTCTCTGCCGGCCGATCGGCGGCATACCTGCGCAGCGGGCCACGCTCGGCTTGGGGTCCGCCACGTAGAGTATCCGCCCTTAACAACCTCCTTGACCGATTCCGCCCCTGGATTACGAATTCCGGACGCGTTCATTCCGCCTGGTTGACCCGCGCCCGGCAGTCGCTCAGCTAGCTGTGAGCGCCGCCAGTTGCAGCCGGACCGCCGCCGCGGTCCGCGCCTCGTCGCCGGTGCTGAGCAGGTCGAGCAACGCCCCGCGCAGCACTGCGAGCAGGAGTGTCCGCTCTGCCAGCCCTTGTGCTGAGTCCCGGCGGCCGGCTGGCTGCACCTCCGCCAGCAAGGCCAGCCAGTCGGCCACCGTTGCCTGCCCGAAGCCCGACCACGGCCCGTCTGGCTCGGTCAGGCTGCGGCTGTAGCCGTCGAGCCACAGTCGCAGTAGCGGCCGTCTGGCCGGATCGGACAGCCAGGTCCAGATCCGCTGGCCCGCCTCGGCCAGGCCAGCGCCGGCCGGCCAGTCACGGGCCCGCAGCTCGGCCAGCATCGCGACCTCATCTGCCCTGGCCCGGTCTAGCAGTGCCCGGATCAGCCCGTCCTTGCTCCCGAACAGGTAAATCAGCACTCGCGGGCTCGACCCGATCGCGGCGGCAATCGGGCGCAGGGTGATGTCAGCCCGGCCTCGGGCCACGGCGTACCGGTAGGCGAGCTCCAGCAGTTCGGCCTGCCGCGCCGACGGAGGAGACTGCGCGCCGGTCATGCCAGTACTATGACAGACTGAAACAGTCGTTTCAGTAACGTTGGCGGGTTAGCGCCCGGCTGCACCGCCGGCCGCAGCGGAGCCGGGCGCCCCGGCGGAACAGACGCCCCGGCGGCACGGGCGCCGGACCGGAAACAGGGCAGAACGGAGATGGCATGACCGCGCAGACCGTAATCCGGCCACTCGATGCACCAGGAGATCTCGGCTGGGTGATCAAGGCCCATGGCGAGGTGTACGCGCGGGAGTACGGCTGGGACACCAGCTTCGAGGCGCTCGTGGCGCGGATCGCCGCGGACTATGCCGCAGGGAACGGGCTAGCGGGCAGCGCCGCCTGGATCGCCGAGTTCGACGGTGAGCGGGCCGGCTGCATCTTCTGTGTCCCGGCCGACGATGACCCGGCCGCCGCCCAGCTGCGGCTGCTGCTCACGCTGCCGTCCGCCCGCGGCCACGGTCTTGGCGCCGCTCTGGTCAGGACCTGCATGGACTTCGCCAGCCAGGCCGGTTACCCGCGAATGCGGCTGTGGACACAAGACGTACTCACCGCTGCCCGCCGCATCTACCAGGCGAGCGGCTTCACGCTGATCGCCGAGCAACCGCACCACAGCTTCGGTGCCGACCTGGTCGGCCAGACCTACCAGGCCGAACTGGCCGGTCCGGCTGACCCGGCGGGTTAACCGGCTCACCTCCGCTGCCCAGCATTTTTCCCGCCCCGCCATGGCCAACGATCGCTGAGATCCTGCTCGCGTCCCTCCGGGAACCGGTCGCTGACCGGGCGCTGGCCGGGGGCGCGCAGCCGCCACCGGCTCAGTGCTGAGCACCTCCTCATCCATCGGGCTATCGTGACGGCCACACCCCGGCGGCGCAGCTGATTTCCTGCCAGCTGTGGCAGGATGCGCTGGTGAGCCTGCTGATCACCAACATCGGCGAACTGGTCACTAACGCGCCTCGGGATGCAGTCAGCGTGGCCTCGCCAGGGTCCTTCGAGGCAATCGCGGACGCGGCGATCGTGCTGGACGCGGGCCTGGTGGCGTGGACTGGCCTGGCGGCCGAAGCACCGGCTGCCGACGAGGTCGTCGACGCCGCCGGGCGCGCGGTGCTGCCTGGCTTCGTCGACTCGCACGCGCACCTGGTGTTCGCGGGCGAGCGTGGCGCGGAATTCGCGGCCCGGATGGCGGGCCTGCCGTACAGCGCGGGCGGTATCCGCAGCACGGTCGCCGCCACCAGGGCCGCCAGCGACGATGCGCTGCGGTCGAACCTGGCCAGGCTGGCGGGGGAGATGCTGGCGCAGGGGACGACGACCTTCGAGTGCAAATCCGGATACGGGCTGACAGCGGCCGACGAGGCTCGGTCGGTGGCGCTGGCTGGCGAGGTCACCCCGGAGGTGACCTACCTGGGGGCGCATGTCGTGCCGCCGGAGTTCGAAGGCCACACGGCTGCGTACGTCGACTTGGTGTGCGGTGAGATGCTCGCCGCCTGCGCCCCGGCGGCTAAGTGGGTAGACGTGTTCTGCGAGGATGGCGCGTTCGGCGCGGACGAAGCCCGCGCGGTCCTGGCAGCAGGCGAGGCGGCCGGGCTGCAGCCACGGATCCATGCCAACCAGCTGGGTCCCGGACCCGGTGTCCAGGTCGCGGTCGAGGCTGGTGCTGCCGCAGCGGACCACTGCACGTTCCTGTCCGATGCGGATGTGGACGCGCTCGCGGCATCGGGCGGAACTGTCGCGACCCTGCTGCCGGGAGTGGAGTTCTCCACCCGCTCGCCGTATCCGGACGCGCGGCGGCTGATTCGCGCCGGGGTGACGGTGGCGATCGCGACGGACTGCAATCCGGGGTCGAGCTTCACCTCGAGCATGCCGCTGTGTGTAGCGCTCGCGGTCCGCGAGATCCGGATGACGACGGCCGAGGCGGTCTGGGCCGCGACCGCGGGCGGTGCGCGTGCGTTGCGCCGCAGCGACGTCGGGCATCTCGGCGCCGGGGCGCGAGCCGACCTGGTCATGCTGGACGCCCCGTCGCACGCTTACCTGGCCTACCGGCCGGGCGTGCCGCTTGTCGCGGCGGTCTGGCGGTCCGGCGAGCGTGCAGCGTGACCGCGGCTTTGGCTGACCGGCGCTCTGAACTGCGGCACCTGGCTGGGTAGGTATAAGCCCACTGCCGAAGTAGGCGACGACCCATCGCGCCGGGCGGCCCGATGCGACACCGTTAACTCTGACAGGAGTGCTGGCTGCCGCCGGAAGGGGCGAACGACCATGGAGCAGCAAGCATGAGCGTGCATGTGCAGGACCTGGTCCTGCCGGTGCTGGCGGCAGTCGCGGTCACGGTCGCCGTGGCTATCCGGGTCCGGGCCGGTGGCACTGAGGCCGCGAAGGGCCGACGGGGGCGCCTTCGGGAACTCGCCTGGTGCGCGGCGCTCTTCGTGCTCTCGGTCATCGTGATGAGCTCGGTGTCATCGCTGCCAGGGCCCGGCGGCCTGTCGTCGTGGTGGATAGCCGTCCCGGTCGTGGCCGCGATCATCATCATTTGCTGGCCGCGCGTCGCTGCCCGGATCGTGCCGGTGGCGCTCATCTTCTATGGTCTGTCCGGCTTCGTAGTAGCGCGTGACTTTGCCGTCGGCGGCGTGATCAACAGCTACGGGCTGACGCCGGTCGGCAATCCGGGCTTCCAGGCCGATCTCATCCTGCCGCAGGCGTACGGCCTGCTGCTGCTTGGCGGCTGGCTCGTGCTGCGCTCCGCTGACCCGGTCCTGGTCCGGGCGAGGCTCCGGCTCGGGTCGATAGCGCGCGCTCCGCTGGGCGAGCAATTGCGCACGCTGGCGCTGCTGCCGGTAGTGGCCGTCCTTGCCGGGATGCTCGCGCCGCGCCTGTGGCTCGCTGGCGGAGCCGCGCTGATCGTGACGGCGGCGCTGGTGTTCGGTGTCCTGTGGGTGATCCGTCGCTGGCCGGCGCGGGCCGCGCAGCTAGCCACGGCAGGCTTGCTCTGCGCGGGAATCGCTGGCCTGGTGATTGCCGCGGCCTGGCGTGGTGCCAGCACGATCGACGTGGAGAAGTGCACCAGCTCCGCGCAGCCTGTCCCCTCTCAGGGGTCCGCGCAGCCCGTCCCCTCTCAGGGGTCCGCGCAGCCCGTCCCCTCTCCGGCTGCGTCCGCGCAACCCAAGAAGCCCTCGTTTGTGCCGTCCGCGCAGCCGGTGTACTCCAAGCCCGTGTGCGTAGCTATGCCTCCGCTCTTCGTTGGAGGAGGGACAGCTGCGGACGTAGCGGACGTTGTGTGGGGCCAGGCACTACCGTACGGGGCGGTCCTGGTCGATAGCCAGCACACCGCCGACGCTGCGGGCGTGGAAGGCCTAGCGCTCCTCGCCCTCGGGACATGGCTAGCGCCGCAGACGTTCCCGCTGGTCCGGCGCGTGCTAGGCGGAACCCCCGATAGAGAGCTCACCAAGCGGGTCGAGCTGCTGACGGAGAGCCGGGCGGTCGCGGTGGACACCGCCTCCGCTGACTTGCGGCGGCTGGAGCGCGACCTGCATGACGGGGCACAGGCGCGCCTGGTAGCGCTGGGGATGAATCTGAGGGCCGCCGAGCGGCTGATTCCTACCAGCCCGGAAGCCGCGATCGCACTGGTCGCGGAAGCGCGCAAGACATCCATGATGGCGCTGATGGAACTGCGTGAACTGGTCCGCGGCGTGCTGCCGCCGGTCCTTGCTGACCGGGGCTTTGCGGACGCGGTCCGGGCGCTCGCGCTGGACAGCCCGCTCCACGTGGAGACCGATATCGACCTGCCAGGGCGGCTACCGGTGCCGCTTGAGACCGCGTGCTATTTCGCGGTGGCTGAGCTGCTCACGAACGCAGCAAAGCACTCTGGCGCAAGGGACGCCCGTATCGCGATCGGGCATTCGGGCCGGTTCCTGCGGATCGAGGTGACCGACTTCGGCCTGGGCGGCGCCGACCCCGGGAAAGGCTCGGGACTGGTCGGGGTGGAGCGGCGGCTGGCGACTTTCGATGGCATTCTGGCGGTCAGCAGCCCGGTCGGCGGGCCGACGATGGTCGTCATGGAGGTGCCGTGCGCATTGTCGTCGCCGAAGACCTCTTCCTGCTGAGAGACGGGCTAGTCCGGCTCCTTGACGCCCACGGTTTCGAGATAGCGGCCGCAGTCGAAGACGCGCCAGGCTTGCTCACCGCGCTGATCAGGGAGCGCCCGGACGTGGCGATCGTCGATGTCCGGCTGCCGCCCACGTTCACCGATGACGGGCTGCGAGCGGCGATCGAAGCCCGCAGGCAGGTCCCCGGCCTGCCGGTCCTGGTGCTCTCCCAGTACGTCGAGCAGCTGTACGCCCGCGAACTTCTGGCCGACCGGGCTGGCGGCGTCGGTTACCTGCTGAAAGACCGCGTGTTCAACGATGACCAGTTTGTCGACGCGGTCCGCACCGTCGCCAGCGGCGGCACGGTCATGGACGCTGAGGTCGTGACCAAGTTGCTGAGCCGCCGGGCCAGGGAGGAAACGCTGGCCCGGCTGTCGGCGAGAGAACGCGAGGTGCTTGAGCTGATGGCGGAAGGCCGGTCCAACAGCGCGATCGCGCAGCGCTTGTTCGTCACCGAGAAGGCGGTCAGCAAGCACAGCACCAGCATCTTCACCAAGCTGGACCTGGTGCCATCTGACGACGACAACCGCCGGGTACTCGCCGTCCTCGCCTACCTGAACGGATAACGCCGGGAACGCCCGCGTGTCAGCGAAAGTAGCTGCCACGGAACCGGATCAGCGGGTCCCCGGACTCGGCCACGTAAGGTACCGCGGTCACGCTGGCAAGCAGGATGACGTGATCACCGGCCGGGATCCTGCTGCTCACCTCGCACTCAAGGGCGGCGAGGCCGCCGTCGGGAATCAGCGCGCCGGACTGGCTGCCGCGCTGGTGCGGCACGTTCGCGAGCAGGATCCGAGCGCTGGGCCGTCCGGCGGCGGCGAACCGGCCGGCCAGCATCCGCTGCGAGGCGGCAAGCAACGTCACTGCGAAGGCGGGCAGCCGTCCCAGCACCTCGGCCGGGTACGACTCCGCTATCAGGGACACCAGGACCAGCGGCGGATCGGCCGAGACGGGACTGAATGCGCTGACCGTGGTGCCGATGTCATCCCTGCCGTCGGCGATCGTCACCAGCGTGACTGCGCCGGGCCAGGCGCCGAGCGCCTCTGCGTATCCGGCCGGAACCGGGTCGCTACCGGACGCCATTGCCGGGACTCAGCGGCGCCGTGATCGAAGGCCGCCGGCCGGAAGGAGGGCGTTCCCGGTTATTCAAAGATCCAGTTGCCTGGCAGCATGAGCGGGCCGGCGGCGGCGAGGCCGAGTTGCGTTGCCAGCTGCGATACCGGGCCCCAGCTGTCGGCGAGCAGATCGAAGCCGGGGGTCGCCGCGGCCTGGCTGTCGCTCGAACCAGCCGGGCGGAACCGGTCGATCGGGCGGACCCGCGGGAAGACTCGCACCGGCGCGGTGGCGGGCAGCCCGGCGCGGCGGCGGGCACTGGCCGTGGCCAGGTCGATGCCGCCCAGCTCGTCTACCAGTCCATTGGCGGCGGCATCGGCTCCGGTCCACACCCGCCCCCTGGCTACCTGATGTACCTGCTCAGGGGTCATGCCGCGGCCGGTGGCAACCTTGGTCGTGAAATCGGCATAGATGTGGTCGAGCCACTCGTTGACCAGCGCCCACTCGTCCGGCGAGAACGGACGTAGCTGGGAGAACATCGCCGCGTGCGCGCCCTGCCTGATCAGATCGCTGGTCGCGCCGGCCCGGCCGAGGGCGCCGCCGACCACCGGCTTGCCGGTGAGCACGCCGATCGAGCCGGTAATCGTGCCCGGCTGAGCGATGATCTCGTCGGCCGCCATCGAGATGAAATACCCGCCTGACGCCGCCACGTCGCCCATGGAAACGACAACTGGCTTGCCGTCGGCCCTGGCCCTGACCACCTCGCGCCAGATCGTGTCCGAGGCAACGTAGGAACCGCCCGGACTGTTGACCCGCAGCACGATCGCCCGGATGTGCTCGTCGTGCGCGGCAGACCTGATCGCGCTCGCGATCGTGTCCGAGCCCATCGAGCCGCCGGAAATGAGTCCGCGGCTGCTGCGGCCGCGGCGGATCGGCCCGGTCGCGTAGATCATCGCGACGCCCGGCTCAGGTGTGCTTGGCGGCTTGGTGATCGCCCGCTTGGCGAGCTCGGCCAGGATCTTGCCGCGCTGGTAGCGGCCGAGATAAAGGACGACTGCTTCCGGGCCGGCAAGTTTGCGGGCCTCTGCGTAGACCTCGTCGCGGTAGCCGAGCTGGTCGACGAGGTTCTCGGTCTGGGCGCGCGCGGCCAGGAACGGGCCGGCGTCGATCAGCTCGCTGACCTTCGCCGGGCTGAGGCCGCGGCGCTCGGCGATCGCCTGCACCAGCTGCTCGGTGACCGACTCGGTCATCCGCTCGGTCTCTTCTCGCGCGGCCGGGGAGAACTCGGTCTCGGTGAACTGCTCGGCTGCGCTCTTGTACTCGTGCCGCTTGGCCACCTCGAACTGGGCGCCCACCTTGTCCAGCACGCCGCGCAGGAAGACCCGCTCGATGGCGATACCGGTCAGGCCCACGTCACCGGATGGCTGGAGCCAGATCTTCTCGAATGCGGTGGCCAGGTAGTACTGCACGTTGCCGGCGGAGAACTCACCGAACGACTCGGCCCACGCGACCGTCGACTTGCCTGCGGCCGCGAATTCGGTGATCGCTTGCCGCAGCTCCTGGACTGCGGCCAGCCCGATGCTCTTCCCGCCGAGCCTGGCGACCAGGACGGCTACCCGATCATCATCGCGGGCCCGGCGCAGGGCGTCGATGACGTCAGGCAGCGGCGCCCGGTTCTTGTTGAGGAGAGCGCTGACCGGATCGCTGGGCCTCGTCTCGGTGATCCCGTCGGTCAGGTCGAGCTCCAGAATGAGCGGAGCTGTGAAGTGCTGGCGCAGCTTGGCCAGCCCGGTGGCAGGGAGGGACTCTGGCATGCGTAACAGCGTAAGCCGGACGGCCGGGCTCTTTGGCCGTCGCGCGATCCGGACCGCCGGACTTTTCGGGCAATCGGCGATAGAGGTCCGCCGTCAGGCTGCCCACGGGTCCGCCGACGGCCTGATGTCTGTCCGGTTAGTGAGTTTTATGCCTAGCGAGGCGCCACGTTTCACTGAGTTTGGCGGCGTGAACCGGGACAAAACGGTGCACGCGGCCGCCAAACTCAGTGAAACGTTGACTCGGGCACCCCGAGCGCACCTTCATCGCGGGAATTGTCGTGCGGCCAGTGCTAGCGCTACGCGCTGATGTGCTCCAGCGACACCAGCCACAGCCGGGCGGCCGCTTCCGGGTCAAGCGCGTGTGCCGCGACGCCCCGCCGGGTTCCTGGCTCATTCGGCAGCGCCTCGTTGCAGTCCTCGAAGTACCTGCCGCCTATACCTGCGAGCAGCGGCGATACGGCGAGCAGCACTGACGTGGCCGCGCCTTGCTCGGGCGTCTTCCAGGACGGCGCCCTGCTGCCGGTAGCGGCGCGCATCCTGTCCAGTTCCTCGTCGGTCACGTATCGCTGCAGGTTTGTGCGGATCGCTCCTGGCATCAGCGCGTTGATAAAGATGCCGTCGTCGGCCCATCGCCTGGTGCCCTCAACCGCGAACAGCACGTTGGCGGTCTTCGACTGGGCGTAGGCAGCCCAGGGCTGGTACTCGCGCTCGCGGAAATGGATGTCGTCAAACACGATGCCCGAGCCGAGGTGCGCGCTGGAGCTGACCGACACGACGCGCGCTCCGCCTGCTGCGGCAAGCGCCCCGTGCAGGCCGGTAGCGAGCGCGAAGTGGCCGAGATGGTTCGTTGCGAACTGCATTTCCCAGCCCTCGGGCGTGCGCATCAAGGGCGCTGCCATCAAGCCGGCATTGTTGACAAGGACGTGCAGCGGGCCTTCCCAGCCGGATACGAAGGACCGTACCGAGGCCTGGTCCGCTAGGTCGAGTGACGCCACGAGGACCTGCTTGTTACCGGTGGCATCGGTGATCTGCGCGGCGACCTGCTCGCCCGCCGCGACATCGCGCACCGCGAGCGTGACTTCGGCTCCGGTTCTCGCCAGGGAGATCGCCGTTTCGGTGCCGATGCCAGACGCGCCGCCGGTAACGATCATGCGCCGCCCGGTCAGGTCGAGCCCGCTCACTATGTCGTCGGCCGTTGCCTGGCCGGTGTAAGGCGTGGTGATGTGCGTGGTCATTAGTAACTCCTACGACGCCCCTTACGGGGCGGTAGCATGGAAAGTGGAGGTGCCTCCGCATTAGTTCGATCCTAACCGGAGGTTCCTCCGGATAGCAACCTGGCCGCGCGAGCGCGCTTCCGCGCGTTGCCTACGTTGGTCGTGATGCTTGCCT
>Ga0335072_10001845_pt1 | contig 33685 bp, 25 predicted proteins | sample Lox_Sample_21_FD_206725 | JGI IMG/M metagenome (GOLD analysis project Ga0335072, IMG submission 206725) | Soil microbial communities from Loxahatchee National Wildlife Refuge, Florida, United States - Lox_Sample_2.1 | ecosystem: Environmental > Terrestrial > Soil > Wetlands | place: USA... | reverse complement strand
CAGAAATACTTCCAGCGCGAGGCGAGACCGCGGCTGTCTTTCAATACCAGCTTGCGGTAGTCGTCGTAGAAACCGATCGCGCCGTAGCAGATCAGCACCAGCAGCACCAGCCACACGTAGCGGTTGCTCAGGTCCACCCACAGCAAGGTGGCGATAGCCACCGCGAGCAGGATCATCACGCCGCCCATGGTGGGCGTACCGGCTTTCGAAAGATGCGTTTGCGGACCTTCCTTGCGCACCACCTGCCCGGCCTTGAGCGCGGCGAGCTTGCGGATCAGCGCGGGACCGAACAGCAGCGATATCGCCATGGCGGTAAGCGCCGCCATGATCGTGCGGAAGGTGATGTATTGGAACAGGTGCGGCGTGGCGAAGTGCCGCGCGAACCATTCGGCCAGTTCAAGCAGCATGGTGCGCGCCCCCCTTCGAATCACTGCTCTTGAGCGCAACCACGACCTGTTCCATTGCCGACGAATGCGAGCCCTTCACCAGGCAGGTGACGCCAGCGTGCAGTTCGGCGCGCAGTGCATCGACCAACGCGGCCTTGTCGGCAAAATGTTGGCCACCCGCGCCGAACGCTTCCACCGCAGCCGCGCTCAACGGCCCTACCCCGTACAGCCGATCAATGCCGCGCTCCCGCGCATGACGGCCTACGCCGGCATGCGATGCACGCGCTTCCGCCCCCAGCTCAGCCATGTCGCCCAGCACCAGCCAACGCTCGCCCGCCGCCAGCGCCAGCGTGTCGACCGCCGCATGCACCGAACTCGGATTGGCGTTGTAGCTGTCATCGATCAGTGTCCAGCCGTGCGGCACGTCGATGCGCTTCAGGCGGCCTTCGACGGCACTGGCCTGCTCCAGCCCCGCTACGATGGTGTCAAGCGGCACGTCCAGCGCGAGCGCAATCGTGCTCGCAGCCAACGCGTTGGCGATGTTGTGGCGGCCGGGCAGCGGCAATTGCACATCGGCATCGCCGTGCGGGGTGCTTAGCACAAAATGAGAACCATCGACACGCTGCTCCAGAATCTCCGCGCCGACGTCGGCTTTGTGATCCAGGCCAAAACGCAGGATCCGGCGGCCACCGGCCAGTCCCATGAAGAAGCTGGCGAACGCATCATCGGCATTGATCACCGCCACGCCGTCCGCCGGCAACGCGCGATATACCGCGCCCTTGGTTTCCGCCACCGTCTCGATCGTACCCATCCGCTCAAGATGCGCGGGCGCGATGAGGTTCACAAGGCCGATATCGGGCCGTGCGATGGCAGCAAGATAGTCGATGTCACCAGGCTTGCCCGCGCCCATTTCGAGCACGGCGTATTCGGTGTCTTCCGGCATCCACAGCAGCGTAAGCGGCAAGCCGATTTCATTGTTGAAGCTGCCGGTATTCACATGCGTGCGGCCATGCCGCGACAGGATCGACGCGGTGAGCATCTTTACCGTGGTCTTGCCGTTCGACCCGGTAATGCCGATCACCCGCGCATTGCGCTGCGCGCGCACTGCGCTGGCCAGATCGCCCAGCGCCAGTTCGGAACTCTGCACCTCCACCTGCGGCAGATCGCTGTCCGTTCGGTGCTCGACCAGAGCGCCCGCTGCGCCGCGCGCTTTCGCATCGGCAAGGTAGTCGTGGCCGTCCACGCGCTCGCCCTTGAACGCGACGAACAGATCGCCCGGCTTTACCTTGCGCGAATCGATAGCGACGCCGGTCACTTCAGCGTCGGTGCCGTGCATGTGCCCGTGTGTCCACATGGCAATGGCGCTCAAGCGCATCATGCGTGTGTCTCCAACGCGATGCGCGCTATCGCCATATCGTCAAACGCACGCTTGCCGCCTGCGCCCTCCTGGTAGGTTTCGTGGCCTTTGCCGGCAATCAACACCACATCTCCAGTACGCGCCATCTTCAGCGCCGAACGAATCGCGGCTTCGCGATCGCGCTGCACGATGGCAGCCTGCGGCCGCGTCATGCCGGCCAGAATCTGCGCGACGATCGCATCACCATCTTCGCCACGCGGGTTGTCGTCGGTGACGATGGCGACATCGGCCACGCGCTCGGCGATCTCGCCCATCTGCGGGCGCTTGCCCGCATCGCGTTCGCCACCACAACCAAACACGCAAATCAGCCGCGCGCTGCAATGCGCGCGCAGCGCCTTGAGCGCCTGCTCCAGCGCATCCGGCGTGTGGGCGTAATCGACCACCACCAGCGGCAGACCATGCAGGCCACCGATGCGATTCATGCGGCCGTTCACGGGCTCCAGCGCCTCGACCGCGCCGACGATGCGCGCGAAGGATTCACCCAACGCGGCAAGGCAGCCGATCACCGTCAACAGGTTCGCCACATTGAAGCGGCCGAGCAGACGACTGTGAATCTGTTTTTCACCCCAGGGCGTGCTCACGATGAACGCCACACCTTCGGCAGATGTAACGATGTCGCTCGCCACAATGTCGGCCTGTTGATCACCCGCACTGCTCAAACGCCACGCACGCACGCCGGCCGGCAGCTTGTGGGCCAGTTCGCGGCCAAAGGCATCATCAATGTTGATCGCGGCGGCCTTGAGCCCTGGCCACATGAACAACCTGGCCTTGGCAGCGCCATAGGCTTCCATGCTGCCGTGGTAGTCGAGATGATCGCGCGTAAGATTGGTGAACGCGGCCAGTTCAAACGCGGTCGCCGCGACGCGCCCCTGCTCGAGCGCATGCGAAGACACTTCCATCGCTACGTGCGAAGCACCGTCGCGGCGGAACTCAGCCAACAGTTGCTGCACGGCAATCGCATCCGGCGTGGTGCGTTCGCCTTCGCGCAATTGTCCATGCAGGCCAGCACCCAGCGTGCCGATGGTGGCGGCGCGATGGCCAAGATGTTCCAGCGCCTGTGCCAGCAATTGCACCGTGGAGGTCTTGCCGTTGGTGCCGGTGACACCCATCACGCGCATCGCTTCCGAAGGCCGGCCGAAGAAGCGTGACGCGATCTCGCCGACGAACGCGTGCAAGCCGTCGATCCACAATACCGGTACGCCCGGATCTTCCAGCTCGGCCGGTGCCGGCGCCTCGGCCAGCACCACGCTGGCACCGCGCTGCACGGCGCCGTGTGCGAAATCGATGCCATGCCCGCGCGTGCCGCGCAGGGCGAAGAACGCATCACCGCGCCGCACCTTGCGCGAATCAAGGGCAAGCCCGCAAATCACGATAGGCCCTACGGCCTTCGTTTCGGCGATGCCTTGCAACAGATGATCGAGGCGCTGGCCGCTCACGGTTCGACGGCCTCCACGGCGGATTGATCGTCCTGCGGGTTCTGCGGTGGCGCGGTGCCGGCCAATCCGCCGCCGGCTTGCAGCGGGCCACCGACATACCAGCGCCCGATGTTGTCGGGCGGCACGTCCAGCAGGCGCAGCGCGCCGGTCATCACGCTCTGGAATACCGGCGCTGAAACCACGCCGCCGTAGTACGCGTTTTTCTTGGGGTTATTGATGACCACCACACCGACCAGGCGCGGATCCGTAGCAGGTACGATGCCGGCGAACAGCGAGTTGTAGCTGTTCTTGGCATAACTACCACCCGATACCAGATGCGCCGTGCCGGTCTTGCCGGCCACGATGTAGTTGGCAATCTGCGCACGCGTAGCCGAACCGCCCGGCGCGGTCACCGTTTCCAGCATGTCCACCAGTTCGCGCGCAATGGTAGGGGAAATGATCTGCCTGCCCGCATCGCTACCACCCTTGATGAAAGTGGGCGTATGCATCACGCCGCCGTCCGCCAGCGTGGCGTAGGCCACAGCCAGCTGCAGCGGCGTGACGTTGAGGCCATAGCCATAGGCCATGGTGGCTTTTTCGATGGGACGCCAGCTGCGGCCGGGCCGCAGAAGACCGGCCGACTCCCCCGGAAAACCGCTGCCCGTGCTTTCGCCGAAGCCGAACGCGCGATAGGTGTCGTAGAGGAACTTGGTGTCCAGCGACAAGCCGATCTTGGCCGCACCGATGTTGCTGGATTTGGTGAGCACGCCGGTGGGCGTTAGCAAACCGTTGCCGCCGGACTCCACGTCGCGGATGTCCTTGCCCATGAAGTACCAGTGGCCATTGCCGGTATCGATCATGGGCGAAGTGGGCGTGTACTTGCCGCTGGAAAGCGCCGCCGCCATGGTGAACGTCTTCATGGTCGAGCCGGGCTCGACCACGTCAGTCACGGTACGGTTGCGACGCGCGGCGGCCGGACTGCCGGTGACGGCATTGGGGTTGTAAGTGGGCAGGCTCACCATGGCGAGAATCTCGCCGGTGTGGATATCCAGGATCACCATTTCACCGGAATCGGCGTCCAGATCGTCCAATTGCTTTTTCAGTTCGCTATACGCAAGGAACTGGATGCGACGATCGATACTGAGCGTAAGGTTCTGCCCAGGCTGCGGCGCATGCACCTGTTCCACATCTTCCACGATGCGGCCCATGCGGTCGCGGATCACGCGCTTGGCACCCGGCTTGCCGGCCAGCCAGTTGTCGAAGGCGAGCTCTAGGCCTTCCTGACCGTGGTCATCGATATTGGTGAAGCCGAGTACGTGTGCGGTCACTTCGCCCGACGGGTAATAGCGCTTGTATTCGCGCTGGCCATTCACGCCGGGAACGCTCAGCGCGAGCACGGCCTGCGCCGCTTCCGGACTCATCTGCCGGCGCAGATAGGCAAAGTCGCGATCGGCGCGCTGCTCCAGGTACGACTTCAAGTCATCCGCCGTGGTGCCCAAGGCTTGCGCCAAGGCAGGAATGCGATCGGCGTTGTCGAGCACTTCCGACGGCACGCAGGTGATGGACACCATCGGCGTGGACACCGCCAGCGGCTCACCGTTGCGATCGAAGATGGTGCCGCGCGATACGGCGATCGGCACCACGCGCAGGAAGCGCGCGTCGCCCTGGTCCTGATAGAACTGCTTGCGCACCACCTGTAGATCGAAGGCGCGCACCACCAGTCCGGCCGAGGCAAGACCAAGAATGCTGATGACCAGCAGCATGCGCTTGCGCGCGCTGGGGGCCGCGCCCTTACGGCGGGAGGCGGCCTGGGATGGAGTGGGCGGCAGCCGGTTCATTGCCGCACCAGCTGTACGTCCTGCGGACGTGGCGCGAACATGCCGAGCTTGGTGCGTGCCTCGGAATCGATGCGGCGCGGCTCGGCCCAGGTCGCCTGTTCCAGTTCGAGCTGGCCGTATTCGATGTTCAGTGCATCGCGTTCGCGTTGCAACTGAGAAAGCTGCACGAACAGCGTGCGGCTTTGGTGACGCGTCCACACCACGGCAATCGCGCTCACCATCACCGCGGCCAGCAGGATCAGCAAGCTGAAGATGCCGACGGCCCTCATGCAAGCTTCTCCGCCACGCGCAGCACGGCCGAGCGTGCACGCGGATTGGCGGCCTGTTCGGCTGCCGTCGGAAACTGCGCCTTGCCCACCGCCGCCAGCCGCGCTGGCGCTGCCGCCACCGGCGGCCCGCGGCGACTGCCTTGCACACGGCCGGAATGATCGCGGATGAACTGCTTCACCCGGCGATCTTCCAGCGAGTGGAAACTGATCACCGCCAGGCGACCGCCCGGCTTGAGCCGTTCCAGCGCCGCCTCCAGTCCGCGCTCCACCGCTTCGAGCTCACCGTTCACGCGGATGCGCAGCGCCTGGAAGGTACGCGTGGCTGGATGCTTGCCCGGTTCGCGGCGGCCGATCGCCCGCTCCACCAGGGCAGCAAGTTCACCGGTGCGAGCGATGGGCGACGCTTGGCGATGCTCGACGATGGCGCGCGCGATCTTGCGGCTGAAACGCTCTTCGCCGTAAACCCACAACACATCGGCGATCTCGCGCTCATCGGCGCGGGCGAGAAAATCCGCCGCACTTTCGCCTTGGGTCGGATCCATGCGCATGTCGAGCGGGCCGTCGGCCATGAAGCTGAAGCCGCGGGCGGCTTCATCCAGCTGTGGCGAGGACACGCCCAGGTCGAGCAGCACGCCATCGAGACCCTGGGCCGTTTCGTCCCATTCGGCCAGCGTGGAGAAATTCGCGTGGCGGATCGAGACGCGCGGATCGGCGGCAAATGCCTGCTGTGCCGTGGCGATCGCCTGCGGATCGCGGTCCATCAGCAACAGGCGGCCTTCGGGCCCGAGGCGCGACAACACGGCGCGGGCGTGACCGCCGCGTCCAAACGTGCCATCGAGATAACGCCCGCCTGCCCGCACGGCGAGTCCCTCCACTGCTTCATCCAGCATCACCGGGATGTGCTGACGCTCAGCCATGCCGCCGCACCCCCGCTCTTGTTTGTGCCTGTCTGCGCCTGACCGTCATGGTCAGAGCCGCAGGTCCGCCATGTCGTCGCTGATTTCGTCTTCGCCGATGGTCTGGCGGATCTTGGCCAGGTGGGCCTGTTCGCTCCACAGCTCGAACTTGTTGCCCATGCCCAGCAGAACCGCCTTTTTCTCGATGCCCGCCGCCGTGCGCTGGCTGGCCGGCAGCAGGACGCGCATCGCGCCATCCGGCTCCACCATCGCCGCCGCACCGACCAGCTTCATCTGCAAGGCGCGGTGCACGGCTTTCACGTTCGGCAGGGCGTTCACCTGGTCGCGCACCCGCTCCCACTCGGCGTGCGGGAACAGCCAGAGGCAGCCCGACTCGAACGGGTTGTAGGTGATCACCAGCCGATTGGCGCAAGCGCCCGTCACCAGCTCCCGATACGCAGTCGGGATAGCCAGCCGGCCCTTGTCATCGACAGTGATGGCGGTTTCGCCCTGGAACACGGCCCTCAGGAACTCCCACGAAATCCCACGATTTCACACAGGGTCCCACGATAGTCTCGCCCCTTGAGACTGTCAAGAAACTTTTGCTTGTGAATCAAGGAGAAAGGCAACAGTGTGGCGAAATTTCCAGCCATTTCGAGGAAGCGTTCCGAGGTGCTTGATCATGATGGGTTTTCTGTTCCGAACGGCCGCTTCTGTATGCGTGTTTTCCTAGCGCCAACAAGGGCTTCGCATGAACCGCTCGTTCATGCCCCAAAACACCCGCGCCATCGCGCTGCCCCGACATCAGCGGGGCAACGCGGCCTACAGTGAAAAAGGTGGAGTCGGCCTATAAGCCGGGTTCTGTTCGCCTTGCGGCGCGACAGTCATTCCTCTAGGCCAGGCGTCGCCACCTGGCTCCAGCAACCTACCCGGGAACAACGCGGGCCGCGTTATCGTTCCCCTATTTGGTCTTGCTCCGAGTGGGGTTTACCGAGCCACGCGGCGTTAGCCCCGCGCGCGGTGCGCTCTTACCGCACCATTTCACCCTTACCTGTGCCCTTTGGAGGCCATCGGCGGTTTGCTTTCTGTTGCACTGGCCGTCGGCTCACGCCGCCCAGGAGTTACCTGGCACTCTGCCCTGTGGAGCCCGGACTTTCCTCGACGCGCACAAGGCGCGACGCGACTGTCCGGCCGACTCCGACGCGCATTGTAGAGCGGGGAAGGCCGGAGGCCCAGAGAATTCGGACATTTCGGCGGCTACCTTAAGTAGCACATACGTTACCATTCGACACCTGACCAACCATGGAAAGGGCGTGCCAACGGTTCGGGAGTACATCGCTAAGGATGGCCGCAATCATTACGCCGATTGGTTCAATCGCCTGAAGCCACTGGCTGCGGCAAAGATCGCCGCAATAATCGCTCGAATGGCCGCGGGCAATACCTCCAGCCTGAAAGGGATCGCCAACGGCCTGGTGGAATGGCGACTCGATTGGGGACCAGGGATCCGGATCTATGTACATCAGGATAGCCAAAGACTTGATTGTCCTTATCGGCGGCAGTGACAAAGGCGACCAATCCGCCGAGATCAGAACCGCCGTCGCCTTGGTGCAGGAATACAAGCAGCGCAAGAAACAACGAATTGGCCGCGCCACAAAGTGAGGAAAGCCATGACACTGACCGTTGACTATCGTGAAACCATCGCCGATCGCATCAGCAACGATCCCGAATTCGCGTGCGCGCTGCTCGACGAAGCTGCCAGCATGATGCTCAACGGCGAGGCCGAAGCGGCCCGCTTGCTGATGCGCGATCTTACGCACGGACTGATCGGCTTCGAAAACCTGGCCAAGATGACCGGCACGCCAAGCAAATCCCTGCACCGGATGCTGAGCAAGCACGGCAACCCTGGCATGAATGCGCTTAGCAGCATTTTTCAGGCGCTAGTGCAGGCCGCACTGCACGCGCCAGCAGCGGTACACGTGGCCTCCGCTTACCCTTCTTCGTAAAGCTGCTTCCGCGATGCACCGGTAATAGCCGCCGCCAGCTTTGCCGCCTTGGAGGGCGGTAGTTCCTCGCGCAGAATCCCGAACACCCGCTGCCCCTCGGCCAACTTCGCATCCGTCTCCTCCCCACGACCGGCGACCAGCACCACGCATTCGCCGCGCTGCTGATTGGGATCGTTCGCCACGCGCGCCGCCAGTTGGCTCAGCGGCTCGCCGATTACGGTCTCGAACAGTTTGGTAAGCTCGCGCGCCAGCACGGCTTCGCGCTCCGCCCCGAACACGTCGCGCATATCGGCAAGGCTTTCAGCGACGCGGTGCGAGGATTCGTAAAAAATCAGCGTGCGTGGATCGCCCGCAAGTTCTTCCAGCCGGCTGCGGCGTCCGGCCGACTTGGGGGGAAGAAAACCTTCGAACACGAAGCGATCGCTCGGCAGTCCCGCCACCGATAGCGCCGCAATGGCAGCGCAAGCACCCGGCACGGGAATGCAACGGATACCGGCTTCGCGCGCCGCGCGCACCAGGCGAAAGCCGGGATCGCTGATCAGCGGCGTACCGGCGTCCGAAATCAACGCCACCGACTCGCCCTGCTCCAGGCGGCGCACGATGGCGGCCACCGCTTCACGCTCGTTGTGTTCGTGCAAGGCCACCAGCGGCGTGCCGATATTGTGTTGAAGCAGCATCGGTCGGCTGTGCCGGGTGTCCTCGGCGGCAATCACCGCAACACCGCGCAAGGTCTCGATGGCGCGTACGGAGATGTCGTCACGATGACCGATGGGTGTCGCCACCACCCACAGGCAACCCTTTTGATTGCTGCTCATTTCCCGAAACCCTTCGCGGCGAGGCCGTGATGCGATCGGCTATGATCGCGCAATTGCCAACGGCGATGCTGCCCAGGACAGAAGGAACCCCATGCGCCCGAGTCGTCTTGTTGCGTCAGGACTGCTGTTTTCATTGCTGCTGAGCGCCTGTGTGCCTTCCGTGGTGCCGCGCTCGCCGGCCGAAACCGCCGCCGCGCAGAGCGCCGCCAATCTTGCCAACCAGGGGCAATTCGACCAGGCCGCACAAGCCTACCTGATGCTGGCCGCACAAGCGCCTGACCGCGCCGATCATTACAAGCTGCTGGCCGCCGAGGCATATCGCGAAGAAAACGCGCTCGATCGCGCCATCCCGATCGTCGTAGGCATCCGCCGCGACAAGCTCAGCGATGACGAACCGATGCGCCTGGATCTGCTGCGCGCGGAGATTGCCCTGCATCAGCACGATCCTGCCGCGGCGCTGAGCCTCACCACGCAGCCGGATCTGAGCGTGCCGCCCAATCTGCGCTCGCGCCTGCTGATCCTGCGTGCGGACGCCCTCGCCGGCACCGGCGATCTGTGGGGCGCAGCCGTCAACCGCATTCAACTGGACAGCACACTGCAAGGTGCCGATCGCGCGCAGAACCGCGACCAGGCGCTGACCTTGCTGACCAAGCTCGGCGTCGGCCCGCTCAAACAGCGTGCCGCCGCCATGCAGCAAGGCGACCGCATGCTGCCATGGGTGAATGAAGCGCTCGGCCGTCTCGGCGTGACTGTGGCGCAAGCGCAGCCGAATCTGCAGCAGGCGGTCGGCACGCTGGTCGCCGGCAACGGTGCCAGCGTGCGCGAGGGTTACACGATGCCGGCGCATGTCGCGCTGCTGCTGCCCAACAACGACGGCTTGGCGGGGGTCAGTGCGGCGATCCGCGAAGGCTTCTTTGCGGCGTATTTCCAATCATCCGATACGCACGCGCCACGCGCGACGTTGCGCGTATACGACAGCGGCGGCAATGCCGCCACCGCCATCAAGGCTTACAACCAGGCAGTCAGCGATGGCGCGCAGATGGTGGTAGGACCACTGCTGCGCACGGAGGTGACGGGTGTGCTCGGCCAATCGTCGCTGCCGGTGCCGGTGCTCGCGCTCAATCACGCGGAAAACGACAAGCTCTCCACTGGCACCGCGAGCGAATTTGCGCTGATGCCGGAAGACGAAGGTGCGCAAACGGCCGACCACATGATCGAGCGCGGCCTGCACAACGCTTACATGCTTATTTCGGGCGACGATTTCGCCAAGCGCGCCGCTGCCGCGTTCAAGGCCGAATGGGCAGCCAAGGGCGGCCAGATCGCCGGCCAGGCACAGCTTCCCGCCGACGGTGTCAACTACGGCGACGCCATCAACGCCTTGAATGCAGGCAGCGCCGGTGCCGACGCCGGCATCTTCATCAGCATGCGCACAGAACAGGCTCGCCTGCTACTGCCGCAACTGCGCGTGCAACGCATCAACCTGCCGGTGTTCGCCACCTCGCATATCTATGGCGGCAGCGACAACCCCACCGCCGATCGCGATCTGGAAGGCGTGGAATTCTGCGATGCACCCTGGCTGTTCAATGCACAGTCCGGCCTGCCCGACTACCAGAACATCGCCGCCCAATTACCGACCGCCCGCTCCGGCACGGCGCAGTTGTTTGCCTTTGGCATGGATGCGTGGAACCTGGTGCCCTACATCGACTGGCTGCGCAGCCATCCGGGCAGTTATCTGCCGGGCGCCACTGGCCAGCTGACGGTCGACACCTTCGGCCATGTGAAGCGCATGCTGACCTGGTTGAAGTTCCAGGACGGCGTGGCGCGCCCGATCAATGGCAGCCTGGACATCGACAACACGCCCGGCGCCCCCGCTCCCGCAGGCAGCGCCCCGGCACCGGCCAGCAGTACGCCGATGCCGGCGACATCCTCGACCGGTGGCTGATGCGCGCAGCAGGAAGCGCGTTCGAACAGCGCGCATGCACGGAGCTTGAGCGGGCAGGACTGACACTGCTCGCTCGCAACTACACCACGCGTTACGGCGAGCTCGATCTGGTGATGCGCGAGGGCGACACTGTGGTGTTCGTCGAAGTACGCCACCGGATTCGCGCCGGCTTCGGCGATGCTGCCACCTCCGTTACCGCCGCCAAACAGGCCAAGCTGGTGCAGACAGCGCAGCTGTGGCTGGCTGCCAACCCCAAGCATGCGCAGCGGGCTTGCCGGTTTGATGTGGTGGCGTACGACGGGCCGGCCGACAGTGCGAAAATGGCGTGGTTGCGCAACGCGTTTGAGGCGGAGTAGAAGCACGTCATGCCCCTGCCCACCGCCCTGCTCGACACTTTGAATACTGTCTTCGGGGAAGCTGCCTGCTCCACCCGCGACGCCGAACGCATCGCCTACGCCTACGACAACTCCCGCCGCAATTCATTGCCCGACGCCGTGGTGTTCGCGCAAGACCACGTGCAAATCGAAGCGCTGGTACGCGCTTGCCGTGAGCATCGCGTACCGGTAATCGCACGCGGACGCGGCACCAACACCACCGGCGCCACCGTGCCGGTGGAAGGTGGCGTGGTGGTGAGTTTCGAACGCATGAACCGCATCCTGCGTATCGACCCGGACAACCGGCTTGCCGTGGTGGAGCCCGGTGTATTGAACGGCGACCTGCAGCGCGCACTCGCATCCCATGGTTTTTTCTGGCCGCCCGACCCGACGTCGTCGCCCTGGTGCAGCATCGGCGGCAACCTCGCCTGCAATTCGGCCGGACCGCGTACGGTGAAATACGGCAGCCCACGCGAGAACACCCTGGGCTTGCATGCCGTCGCCGGCACGGGCGAAAGCTTTCGCTGCGGCACGTATACGAGCAAAGGCGCAACCGGCTACGACCTCACGCGCTTGCTGATCGGCTCCGAAGGCACGCTCGCGCTGATCACCGAAGCCACGCTCAAGCTCACCCCCAAACCCTCCGGCTTGCGCACGCTGCGCGCCACCTATCGCGACGTGATCAGCGCCGCGCATGCCGTGGCACGCATCATGGCGCAACCGGTCACACCCTGCGCGCTGGAATTCATCGATGACGTCGCCTTGAAACTGGCGCACGATCATGGCGGCGGCGACGTGCCGCTCGCCGGCGCCATGCTGATGATCGAGGTGGATGGCGAACCGGAAACCCTGCCTTCTGCCGTCGACGCCATCGCGCGTGCGGCGCGTGGCGAAGGGCTGGAAGAGCTGCGCATGGCGCAAACCGCGGAAGAAACCCAGGCACTTTGGTCCGCGCGCAAGGCCTTGTCGCCTGCCCAGCGCACCATCTCACCGAACAAGATCAACGAAGACGTGGTCGTGCCGGTAAGCCATTTGCCGCCGCTGGTAAACGGGATCCGCGAACTGTCCCGCAAGCACGACGTACTCATCGTGACCTTCGGCCATGCCGGCAACGGCAACCTGCACGTCAACCTGCTGCCGCGCGACGAGGCAGAACGCGAACGCGCGAACGCCTGCCTCGCAGACGTATTCGCGCTGGTGATCTCGCTACAAGGCACGCTTTCGGGCGAGCACGGCATTGGCCTGGTGAAGCGCGAATTCATGCCGTTGGCGCTGGAACCGGCCACACTACAACTTATGCGCAATGTAAAAGCCGCCTTTGATCCCGACGGCATTTTGAATCCGGGCAAGCTACTGCCGTGAAAAAACGGGCCGCATCTCTTGACGCGTTGCTGGCCGAGATACGCACGTGCCGGCTGTGCGCTACGCATCTTCAGGATGGACCACGGCCTGTATTGCAAGCCAGCGCATCGTCACGCCTGTTGATCGTCAGCCAGGCACCAGGGCGAAAAGTTCACGCAACCGGTATTCCGTTCAACGACGTCAGCGGCGATCGCCTGCGCCATTGGCTGGGCGTGGATCGCGCGACGTTTTACGACGCCACGCGCATCGCCATCGTACCGATGGGTTTCTGCTTTCCCGGCAGCGGACGCAATGGCGATTTGCCGCCCCGTCCCGAATGTGCGCCGCGCTGGCATCCATCCCTGCTGCCGCTGCTCAAGCAGGTGCAACTGACGCTGGCCATCGGCCAGTACGCGCAAGCCGGTGTGCTCGGCGAGCAACGCGGCGCATCGCTGACCGAAACCATGCAGGCATGGCACGAACATCTCGCGCATGGCGTCTTGCCGTTGCCGCATCCCAGTCCACGCAATCAGCTTTGGCTGAAGCGCAATCCATGGTTTGAAGCCGAACTGCTGCCCGTGCTTCGCGAAAGGGTCGAGCAGGCCCTGTAGGCTGGGATGAAATCCCAGCACAGCGTCATGCGGCGCGGCGCGAGAAGATCAGATGCAAGCCGAACAGCATGAACACCGCCCCGGCACAGCCATCGATCCAGCGGCTGATACGCAGGTAACCGCGACGCATCACCGGCATGGCAAAGCAGCCGGCAACGAACGAAAACCACAGAAAGGTCTCGGCCACCACCATCGCCCACAAGCCCCAACGTGCCGCCGATGACACGCCTTCGCCCACGAACGCCGAAAAAATGCTGCCGAAATAGATCACCACCTTGGGGTTGGCCAGATTGGTGAACAGGCCGTTGCGCAGCGAACGCCACGCACCGGCAAACACCTGTACGGGTTCCGCAGCCTGCGCAAGAGCTGGCTTGGCCAGCGCGCCGCGCAGCATCTTCAGGCCCATCCAGCACAGATAAAGACCGCCGCCGACGGCGATCATGCGCTCCAGCCAGATCAACCTGTGCAACAGCAGCTGCAGGCCCAGCAGCGCCAGCGCCGCCCACATCGCCACCCCGAAGGTAATGCCGGCTACGCCGGCCATCGCTTCATGACGTGAACGGCTGACCGCCGTCTGCGAGACAAAGAAGAAATCCGGCCCCGGACTCATCAGGGCGATGATGTGGACGATCGCAATGGTGATGAACAGGCTCATGGGGGCGCTCCGGATAACTGGGCGCAGTGTAAGCGCTGTGGCTTGCCGCGGCGAAGCTTGCTGCTCGGGTCAAGCTTCCCTTACGCTGCCGCCATCACTGTACGATCAAAAGCCGAGCCAATCGGCGCATTTGCCAGGGGAAAACCAAACCATGCAGGCAACCCGCCCATGAGCCTGAAGCTGCGACTCATCGCGATGAACTTCCTGCAGTACTTCATCTGGGGAGCCTGGCTGATCACCATCGGCGCCTACTGGTTCCAGAACCGGCATTGGTCGGGTTCGCAGTTCGGCGCGATCTTCTCCACCATGGGGCTGGCCTCGCTGTTCATGCCTTCGCTGCTCGGCGTGGTGGCGGACAAGTGGATTCGCGCCGAACGCCTGTATGGCTGCCTGCATATCGCTGGCGCCGCGGTGCTTTGCCTTGTTCCCACGATCGACAACCCCGGCACGCTGTTCTGGGTGATGCTGCTGAACATGATGTGCTACATGCCCACCATCTCGCTGGCGATCACGGTGGCCTACAACGCGTTGAAGCGTGACGGCGCGGACGTGGTGCGCGTGTACCCGCCGATTCGCGTGTGGGGCACGGTGGGCTTCATCGCCGCGATGTGGATGGTAAGCCTGCTGCATCTGGAAACCACCACGGGCCAGTTCTATGTGGCCGCAGGCGCCTCGCTGCTGCTGGGCGTGTATGCGTTCACGCTACCGCCCTGCCCCCCGCGCCTGCGCGGCGAAGGTCATCGTTCATGGCTCGGTGCACTCGGCCTCACCTCGTTTGCGCTGTTTAAGCAAACCAAGATGGCGATCTTCTTCATCTTCGCGATGCTGCTCGGCGCTGCGCTGCAATTGACCAATGCCTACGGCGACACCTTCCTGCACGATTTCGCGCGCGTGGATGCGTACAAGGACCTGATCGCGGTGCGCTACCCCGCCATCATCATGTCGATTTCGCAGGTATCGGAAACGCTGTTCATCCTGGCCAGTCCGTTCTTCCTGAAACGCTTCGGCATCAAGACGGTGATGCTGATCAGCATGCTCGCGTGGACGCTGCGCTTCGGCCTGTTCGCGTTCGGCGATCCCGGCAACCGGCTGTGGATGATTGTGACGTCCTGCATCGTCTACGGCATGGCCTTCGACTTCTTCAATATCTCCGGCTCGCTATTCGTGGAAGGCCAGAGCGATCCGGCCATCCGCGCCAGCGCGCAGGGACTGTTCATGCTGATGACCAATGGTATCGGCGCCGTGCTGGGCAGCTCGATCAGCGGCGTGGTGATCGACATGTATTTCACCCGGCCCGACCGCTCACTGGATTGGCATGACATCTGGCTCAGCTTTGCGGCGTATGCGCTGGTGGTGGCGGTGCTGTTCGTGTTCCTGTTCAAGCACAAGCACGTACCCGAAGCCCTGCAAGGCGTTCCTGCCCATAGCTAGGCCCTGGCAACGCTACAATAGCCGGATGCAGATCGGCCCGTACCGCATCGACCCGCCCGTGGTGCTCGCGCCCATGGCCGGCGTCACCGACAAGCCTTTCCGCCTGCTGTGCAAACGGCTGGGCGCGGGGCTTGCCGTGTCGGAGATGACCACCGCCGATCCGCGCCTGTGGCAGACCCGCAAGTCGCTCAAGCGCATGGACCACGACGGCGAACCGGAACCCATCAGCGTGCAGATCGCCGGCTACGATCCGGCCATGCTCGCCGAAGCCGCACGCTTCAACGTCGCCAACGGCGCGCAGATCATCGACATCAACATGGGCTGCCCGGCCAAGAAAGTGTGCAACGTATGGGCCGGTTCGGCGCTGCTGCAGGATGAGCCGCTGGTCGCGCGCATCGTTAAAACGGTGGTGGATGCGGTCGACGTGCCGGTCACCTTGAAGATCCGCACCGGCTGGGACTGCCAGCATAAGAATGCGCTGCGCATCGCGCGCATTGCCGAAGACAACGGCATCGCCGCGCTGGCCGTGCACGGCCGCACGCGTGCCGACAAATACGAAGGCGAAGCCGAATACGACACGATCGCCGCGGTGAAAGCGGCAGTGCGCATTCCCGTGCTCGCCAATGGCGACATCACCACGCCGCAGCAGGCCAGGCACGTGCTCGACGTAACAGGCGCCGATGCCGTGATGATCGGCCGCGGCGCGCAAGGGCGGCCGTGGATTTTCCGTGAGATCGCACACTACCTCGCTACCGGCGAGCAACTGCCGGAACCTTCACCATCCGACGTCGCCAGCATCCTGCTTGGCCATCTCGACCATCTCTATGCTTTCTACGGCGAACAGGCCGGCGTGCGCATCGCGCGCAAGCATTTGGGCTGGTACGCGAAAGATCGGCCGGAAAATGCAGCCTTTCGCGATGTGGTCAACCGCGCCGAGCATGCCCACGACCAGTTGCGCCTGACCCGCGAATACTTCGAGGCGTTGCAGAACGGCTGGCGCATGGCTGCCTGAACGTCATCGCCGCAAACCCTTGCGGCGCTCGAACGGGCATCATCGGCGCATCGCCCCTCGTCTGCACGCCATGCCCCGCCCGCCCCTTTTGCTTCGCCTGTGTCTTCTGCTCACCTCGATGCTGCTGCTCGGCGGCTGTGAAGCGAGCCTGTTTGCCGGCCTGAACGCCACCGACCGCCACGCCGGCATCGAAGTGCAGCGCGGCATCGTGTTCGATACGGCTCATGGCTTGAAGCTGGATGTCTATCGCCCTGCCGGCGTCGTGCACGCGCCCGTCGTGGTGTTCTTCTATGGCGGAAGCTGGGTGCGCGGCGAGCGTGCCTGGTATCGCTTCGTGGGCACGGCGCTGGCTTCGCACGGCGTGGTGGTGGTGATTCCCGATTACCGCAAATATCCGCAAGTGAAGATGGACGGCTTCATGCAAGACGCGGCACGTGCCGTGGCGTGGACCCACCAACACGCCACCGAATGGGGCGGCACACCGCATGACCTGTTCGTCATGGGCCATTCCGCCGGAGGGCAGATCGGCGCCTTGCTGGCCACCGATCCATCCTGGCTGGCGCCCTACGATCTACAACCGAACGACCTGGCCGGCTTTATCGGCCTGGCCGGCTGTTACGATTTCATGCCGATCCCCGCGAAGGAAAAAGACATGCTCGGCATGTTCGGCCCCGATGCCGCCTCGCAAGCACGCGCACAACCGGTGCGTTTCGTGCACGGCAGGGAACCACCCATGCTGTTGCTGCAGGGCGATGCCGACAAGGAAGTCGATCCATCCAATGCGCTATCCCTTGCACATGCGCTTCAGGCGCACCACGAAGACGTTACGCTGCGTATGTATAAAGGCGTAGGCCACAACGCGCTGGTCTTTGCCTTGTCACGGCCGTTCCGCACCGAAGCGCCCACGCTGGAGGATGTGCTGGGCTTTATCCATGCGCACCCGATGGCCGATGCCCCGCATGCAAGGCATGAGAAGTCCTTGTAGGTTGGCGTTGCGCGAATGCGAATCCTGATGCATCCCATTTTTTTGCAGTTTTCTAGGCAAAAAAGCAGCAATTCGCGCCAGGGCTGTTTCAAAACAGATGATCATTCGGGCGAATACGCATCGCTGACTCCCTAATTGGGCTGCACACCTCAACATCGCCATCCCCATACATCGCGATGTTGGGTTGCCCCGATCTGCGACTCATCGCCAAAAAGGGCACGCGTCGTTGACCTTGCCCCGCTCCACCGCTATCGTCTGCCTCGCCGAGGTCTTCATCTCTTTATCCGAATAGGGAGATGGAATTAAAAGGGAAGCCGGTTTGAATCCGGCGCTGCCCCGCAGCGGTGTGTGGAAACGACCTTCGTCATAAGCACTGGGTAAGGAACCCGGGAAGCGGCGAACAGTAGGTGGCCCAAGGCCTCGTCCACGAGCCCGAAGACCTGCCTCAGCCGAAGTCTGCCGTTCGCAACGGTGCGCTTCGTACGACCTGGGAGCTCCGCGGGGAGACCCGGCACCGTGCCGTACTTCCGGCTCGGCGCCCGCCTGCCCGCGATGTTCTCAGCTCGCCCGCGGGGGCGAAGGTCGACGGTGCGCACCCCGGGCCGCGCTCGTGGCCGCGCCTGCCTTCGTTCCTCTTTGCCATCGCAATGAGGAATACACATGACGCACACAACTTATCTCGGCTTTCCACGTATCGGCCGTCGCCGCGAACTGAAACGTGCACTGGAAAAATACTGGGGCGACGGCGACGCCACCGCACTGCTCGATACCGCACGGGAGCTGCGGCAACGACATTGGCAACTTGCCAGCGCGTCGGCGCAGACCGTCGCCGTCAACGACTTCTCGCTGTACGACCACGTGCTCGATACCGCGGTGCTGCTCGACGCCGTACCCGACCGCTATCGCCCATGGCTACACGACGACCCGCTGGCCGGCTACTTTGCGATGGCACGCGGCAATCGCGAACTGCATGCGTTGGAAATGACCAAATGGTTCGATACCAATTACCACTATCTCGTACCGGAGCTGCATACCGGCCAGCGCTTTCGCGTTACCGTCAACAAGCCGCTGAATGAATGGCTCGAAGCGCGTGCGCTGGGACTGGATGCACGGCCTGTGCTGCTGGGACCGATTTCGTTTCTGCGCTTGTCCAAAACAGTGGATGGCAGCGATGCACTGAACCTGCTCGATGCGTTGCTGCTTGCTTACGCCGAGCTGCTCAAGCAGCTGGCGCTGGCCGGCGTCCCCTGGGTCCAATTCGACGAACCCTGTCTGGCGCAGGATCTCGATATGGCAACCCGGCAAGCCTATGTCGCCGCCTACAACATCCTGTCGATCGGCCCTTCGCCCAAGCGCCTACTGGCGACTTATTTTGGCGGGCTTGGCAACAATCTGGCGCTCGCGGCAAAACTCCCTGTGGATGGACTGCACGTCGATCTGGTGCGCGCACCGGAACAACTCGATGCCCTGCTGTCCGCGCTGCCCGAGCATTGCGTACTGAGCGCAGGCATCGTCGACGGGCGCAACATCTGGCGCAGCGATCCGCGGCGCGTATTGCCGCTGCTGGACAAGATTGCCGCATCGCGTGGAACCGAGCGCCTGTGGCTGGCGCCATCCTGTTCGCTGCTGCACGTACCTTTCGACGCCACGCAGGAAACGTCCTTGCCGGCGCCACTGCGAAGCTGGCTTGCCTTTGCCCAGCAGAAGCTGGAAGAGCTTGGCCTGTATGCCGCCGTGCTGGATGGCGATGAGCACGCCAGGAAAATCCTGGTTGACCAAAGTGTCGCCCTAGCCGCGCGCAAGCACGCCCCCGGCGTGCACCGGAGCGAAGTGCAAGCACGGGTGCATGCGTTGAGTCCCCAAGCCCCCCATCGGCGCTCGAATCTTGCCCATCGTCGCCGGGTACAGGCCGATACATGGGAACTGCCGCCCTTGCCGACTACCACGATCGGCTCCTTCCCGCAGACCGACGTACTGCGCCAGGCACGTGCCGATCACCGCGCCGGACGCATCGACGACGATGCTTATGAGGCTGTACTGCGCGAGGAGATCGAACGCGTCATTCGTTTCCAGGAACGCATCGGGCTCGACGTGCTGGTGCACGGCGAGCCCGAGCGCAACGACATGGTGGAATATTTCGGCGAACAGCTCGACGGCTTTGCCTTCACCCGTTACGGCTGGGTGCAAAGCTATGGTTCGCGTTGCGTCAAGCCGCCGATCATCTGGGGCGACGTCTCGCGCCCGCAGCCGATGACCGTGCACTGGTCGCGCTACGCACAATCCCTCACCGACAAACCTGTCAAAGGCATGCTGACCGGTCCGGTGACGGTGTTGCAGTGGTCGTTCGTACGCGACGATGTGCCGCGCGAGCAGGTCTGCCTGCAACTTGCCCTGGCCTTGCGCGACGAAGTGCACGACCTGGAAAACGCCGGCATCCGCATGATCCAGATCGACGAGCCGGCGCTGCGCGAAGGCCTGCCGATCCGCCGCAGCGAACAGGCCGCCTATCTGGACTGGGCGGTGCGCTGCTTTCGCATTGCCGCCGGCGGCATCCGGGATGCCACCCAGATTCACACGCATATGTGCTACAGCGAATTCAACGACATCATCGAAGCGGTCGCCGCGCTGGACGCCGACGTGATTTCCATCGAAAGCAGCCGCTCGCGCATGGAACTGCTGAAGGCCTTCGAAGCTTTCCGCTATCCGGGCAGCATCGGCCCCGGCGTGTACGACATCCATTCGCCGCGCGTGCCGTCCCAGGCTGAAATGACCGAACTGCTTGAGCGGGCACTCTCCGTGCTCGAGCCGGGCCAGCTATGGGTCAATCCGGATTGCGGACTCAAGACGCGTGGCTGGAAGGAAACCGAACCGGCATTGGTCGCGATGGTGAATGCGGCGCAAGCCGTACGCGCCACGTTGACCGAAGCCTGATCCGCAGGTTGGGGTTTACACCCCAACCTACCCCTCCGCCACCCGCGGAGGGACAGCCTGAACCCTGGATTGCACCGTCACATTGTTATGCCAGACTGGCCGGTGAAACCCGAAGCGGGGACGTGTATCATGCGCAATTCCCCTTTCCATCTCTTTATCCGTAAAGAAGGATATAAGCCCCGATGAGCAACTACCTCTTCACCTCCGAATCGGTCTCCGAAGGCCATCCGGACAAGGTCGCCGACCAGATCTCCGACGCCGTGCTGGACGCCATCCTGGCCCAGGACCAACGCGCCCGCGTGGCCTGCGAAACCCTGGTGAAGACCGGCGTGGCCATCGTGGCCGGCGAAGTCACCACCAGCGCCTGGATCGACCTGGAAGCGCTGACCCGCAAGGTGATCATGGATATCGGCTACAACTCCAGCGAGGTCGGCTTCGACGGCGAGACCTGCGGCGTGCTGAACCTGATCGGCAAGCAGTCGCCCGACATCAACCAGGGCGTGGACCGCAAGAAGCCCGAGGAACAGGGCGCCGGCGACCAGGGCTTGATGTTCGGCTACGCCACCAACGAAACCAAGGATTTCATGCCGGCGGCGATCTACTACTCGCACCGCCTGGTGGAGCAGCAGGCCAAGATCCGCAAGAAGAAGAACTCCCCGCTGCCGTGGCTGCGCCCGGACGCCAAGAGCCAGGTCACCCTGCGCTATGAAGACGGCGTGGCCACCGCGATCGACGCCGTGGTGCTGTCCACCCAGCACGATCCGAGCGTGAAGCAGAAGGATCTGATCGAAGCCGTGCGCGAGCACATCCTGAAGCCCGTGCTGCCGGCCAAGCTGCTGCACAAGAACACCAAGTTCCACATCAATCCGACTGGCAAGTTCGTGATTGGCGGCCCGGTGGGCGACTGCGGCCTGACCGGCCGCAAGATCATCGTCGACACCTACGGCGGCTGGGCTCGTCACGGCGGCGGCGCGTTCTCGGGCAAGGATCCGTCGAAGGTGGACCGTTCGGCTGCCTATGCCGCGCGCTACGTCGCCAAGAACGTGGTGGCCGCCGGCATCGCCGACCGCTGCGAAGTGCAGGTGAGCTATGCCATCGGCGTGGCCGAGCCCACCTCGATCTCGGTGACCACCTTCGGCACCGGCAAGCTCAGCGACGACAAGATCGAGAAGCTCATCCGCAAGCATTTCGACCTGCGTCCGTACGGCATCATCAAGATGCTGGACCTGATCCACCCGATGTACCAGGCCACCGCCAGCTACGGTCACTTCGGCCGCACGCCGTACGAAGTGAAGGACGCGAACGGCAACACCTTCACCGCGTTCTCGTGGGAGAAGACCGACAAGGCCGACGAGCTGCGCGCGGATGCGAAGCTGAAATAAGCATTCGCTTTATCGCAACAAGAAAACGGGTCGCCATGCGGCCCGTTTTCTTTTTTTTGGCGTGGCGCAGCGCCCACAGGCGGTCTTGCGTATAGATCGTTTTGCGACATGTTGCGATATCGTACGGCGTCTGCAAGCCATCGTCAGATCATCGATGCCTAGGGCCTGTTTACCCTATTGGCGTTGCCGTTGCGTAACCGTCAGGGGATGGCGCTGCGCCTATGCTGTTGGATCGCGCACAGGCGCTGCTGGAGTTGAACTTGCGATTCAACCCGGCCGAAGGCAAGACCCTGGAATGGGGGTTTCACGGCAACCGTCCTGCGCTGCGGTTGATAGCGCAGCATATCCATGGCGATGCTCTCAGGCCTGCAAGCAATGAAACGCTTGCCTGCGTCGAATGGATGCTTGCTCTCACCGCCAACGACTTCGCGCCCAAGGCTGTCCCCATGCTGCTGGCCGCCAGCGTCAAGCCACCACCGCATGACGCACCGGAGGGCTTCATCACCCACGGCAGTGAATTACCGGGCGTGGGCATACCGGGTGGATTATCTGCGGGCGTGGCAACGGCAGCCTGGTGCGCTGGAATGGTTGCGGGCGCAGACTACAAGGCTCCGCCACTGAGCATGGACTCACCCAGATCCACCGCCCCGGCGAAGGCCGGGGCCAGCCTTGTTGGCGCTTGATGTACGTCCGGATCGGCGTGAAGTTCCTGCACCCCGGCGTTCACCGGGGTGACGAATCAGGAGATGCGTGAAGCATCATGCTCTTTGAAAGTAGCAGCCTTTCAAAGAACCAAGACCACGGATGCGTCAGTTGTCCTTGTCGCCCGAGGAGGCCAGCAACACCTTCTTGGTCTTATGGCGATGGGCAAGCCGGGTGGTGGATTTGTGGTGATGGACCTTGGCCACGCGCGGGCAACTCCTGCCCCGGTGCGGCGTACAACCATGCGAGACGCGACGGTGTGCTGGTGCGGTCTCGTCCGCCTCCGCCGTGTCGATTGGCGACAACGCCGCCAGCACGCGATGGGTGCGACTGGACATGCCAGCCTGGGCGACCAGGGTTTCAGGTGTCGGCTGGTTGTCGAACCCGTCGTCCAGCAGACGGGCCATCAGGTTGTCGCGCGCGGAGGCAGTGCGCCCACCCAGCACCACGGCAAACAGGCGACGTCCATCACGCACGGCGGTGGAAGCCAGATTGAAACCGGAAGCGTCGGTGAAACCGGTCTTCAGGCCATCCATGCCGGGATAGCGGTCCATCAGATTGTTGTGGCCGCGGATCAGCTGACCATGGAACACGAATTCCTTGGTCGAGAAATAATGCGCGTACTGCGGGAAATCGCGATACAGCGCCATGGCGAGCTTGGCCATGTCGCGCGCGGTGGAGACGTTGTTCGGGTCCGGCAGGCCGCTGGCGTTCGCGAAATGCGTGGAGCTCATGCCGAGCAGCGCGGCCTGCGCAGTCATCATCTCCGCGAAATGGCTCTCGTTACCACCCAGGCTTTCGGCGACCACGCTTGCCGCGTCATTGGCCGACTTGGTCACCATGCCGAGGATGCAGTCATTGACCGAGATGGTCTGGCCGGGACGCAGGCCGAGCTTGGTCGGTGCGCGCGATGCGGCCCAGCCGGAAATGGGCAACTCCTGATCCACTTTCAGCTTGCCGGTCTGCAGCGCCTGGAAGGTCAGGTACAGGGTCATCATCTTGGTGAGCGAGGCGGGGTAATTCTGCTCGTCCGCATTCACCGCGCTGAGCACCTCGCCGGTGGCCGGGTCGATCACGATGGCCGCATAGCCCGCACGCGCCACCCCGGCATAGCCGGCAAGCCCCAGCAACAGCAACGCGGCGAGCAGGCTCCACAGCCGGTTCAGCAACCACGTTGGCTGGATGGATTGGATGTTCGCCACGGTCATTCACTCCCAAACCGCGGTACTGCCCCCGCGTCGCGCAACCTTAATGCATGACGACCGCAAATTCCAGAGGAAACGCTTTAATCTGCCATGCTAAGTACATGTTTTCTTGAATTTTAACCAGTCACAAGGGCGTAAAATTTTGTTATGCCCGGGTGATGGCCGCCTGAAATCCATATCGACAGTGGGCGCCAGTTTCTTGAAACGGAGCTTTCGCCCATCTGCCGACAGGGGAATGCAAAGAACGAGCCAGTACAATGCCGCCATGCCTCTGATCCAGCTCCAGCGCGTCGACTTCAGTGTCGGCGGCCCTCTCCTGCTCGAACACGTCGACCTGGTGGTCGATGTCAACGAGCGCGTGTGCATCGTCGGTCGTAACGGCGAAGGCAAATCCACCCTCATGAAACTGATCGCCGGTGAATTGCAGCCGGATGACGGTGAAGTACGCGTGCAAAGCGGCGTGATCGTCGCACGCATGGCGCAGGAGGTGCCGCAGGCCACTGCAGGCAGCGTGTTCGACGTGGTGGCCGAAGGCCTTGGCGATCTCGGCCGCCTGCTCGCGCGCTATCACCATCTGCTGGCCGAAGGCCGCTTCGATGAACTGGGCGACGTGCAACACCAGATCGAAGCCCAGCATGGCTGGGATCTGGATCGTCGCGTCAGCGACGTGCTGACCAAGCTGGAGCTGCCCGCCGAGACCGATTTCGCCGCACTGTCCGGCGGCATGAAGCGTCGCGTATTGCTTGCCCAAGCACTGGTGCGCAAACCGGACGTATTGCTGCTGGATGAGCCGACCAACCACCTGGATATCGAGGCGATCGGCTGGCTCGAAGGCTTTCTCAAGCAGTTCGTCGGCAGCATCGTGTTCATCACGCACGATCGCAGCTTTCTGCGCGCGCTCGCCACGCGCATCGTGGAGATCGATCGCGGCCAGCTCACCAGCTGGCCGGGCGACTACGACAATTACCTGCGCCGCCGCGAAGAACGCCTGCATGCCGAAGCGCAGGCCAATGCACTGTTCGACAAAAAGCTGGCGCAGGAAGAAGTGTGGATCCGCCAGGGCATCAAGGCGCGCCGCACGCGCAACGAAGGCCGCGTACGGGCGTTGAAGGCATTGCGGCGTGAGCGCGCCGAGCGCCGCGAATTGGGCGGCAACGCGAAGATGTCGCTGGCCAATGCACAAGCTTCCGGCAAGAAAGTCATCGAACTGGAGCACGTCCACCAGGCCTATGGCGGACGCGTGCTGATCGACGATCTCAGCACCACCATCATGCGCGGCGAGCGCGTCGGCATCATCGGTCCCAACGGCGCCGGCAAGAGCACCTTGCTGAAAATCCTGCTGGGGGAGTTGAAACCGCAACGTGGCGAGGTCAGCCTCGGCACCGGCCTGCAGATCGCCTATTTCGACCAGCATCGCTCACAGCTCAATGACAGCCTGAACGCATTGGACAACGTCGCCGAAGGCCGCGAATACATCGAGCTCAACGGCCAGCGCAAGCACATCATCGGCTACCTGCAGGACTTCCTGTTCTCGCCCGAACGCGCCCGCGCCCCGATCACGCGCCTGTCCGGCGGTGAACGCAATCGCCTGCTGCTGGCGAAGCTGTTTGCGCAACCGTCCAACCTGCTGGTGATGGACGAACCCACCAACGACCTCGATGTGGAAACACTCGAACTGCTGGAAGAACTGCTGACCGAATACAAAGGCACGCTGCTGCTGGTGTCGCACGACCGCGAATTCCTCGACAACGTGGTCTCCAGCACCTTGGTGCTGGAAGGCGACGGCAAGGTCGGCGAGTACATCGGCGGCTACAGCGACTGGTTGCGGCAAAAGCCGGCGGAGCGCCAAGCCGCCGAGCCATCTGTCGCCGCGGCCAAGCCCGTCAAGGCGGAAGCAACCGCTGCCGCGGCAAGCAGCGAGAAACCCAAGCGCAAGCTCAGCTACAAGGAGGCACGCGAACTGGAGCAACTGCCCGCGCGCATCGAGCAACTGGAAGCCGAAATTGCCTCACGCGCCGAAAGCATGAACGATCCTTCGTTCTATCAACAGGACAGCGCAGCGATCCAGAAAGCGAATGATGCGATGGCCAAAGCGCAGGCGGAACTGGAGTTGGCTTACGCTCGCTGGTCGGAACTGGAAGGCTGAGGCTTTACGGATTGCGATGAAAGTCGCTGGGCCCCGGCCTTCGCCGGGGTGACGAGAGTCTGTAGGTTGGGGTGCAAACCCCAACATCACGACTCCCATCGATGACAATGTTGGGGTTTGCACCTCAACCTGCGATCAATGCTCCTCGGCAGCCTTCGCCACATGCCCGTGCATGATGCGATCCGTCCAGGCGATACCGATGGCGGAAAGAATGAAAAGTCCATGGATGATGGTCTGCCACATCACGCCGATCGGCGTCAGCGTGGCGCACTTGAGCGCCGCACCGGTGCCATCGCTCGCTGCGATGCTGGCGAGCACGTCCGGCGAACAAAATGGCAGGCCGTTCAAGGTACCGGCGGCGATGAAGGTCTTGAGCAGATGAATCGATGAGATACCGATGATCGCCATCGCCAGCTTCACCTTCAGCACTGAGGCATTCACGTGCGACAGCCATTCCGGCTGGTCCGGATGCCCTTCCAGCCCCAACCGCGACACAAAGGTTTCGTAGCCGCCGACGATCACCATGATCAGGAGGTTGGAAATCATCACCACGTCGATCAGGCCCAGCACGATCAGCATGATCTCCTGCTCGCCAAGGCTCGGCGCCTCGTGGATCAGGTGCCACAGCTCCTTGCCGAACAGATACACGTAGACGCATTGCGCCACGATCAAGCCGACATAGAGCGGCAACTGCAGCCAGCGTGAGCTGAAGATCAGCAGGGGCAGCGGGCCGAGGCGGGGGCGCGGGTGCAGCGGTTGATCCATGGTGATGATTCCTTTCATTGAAAAGGTAGTGAGCGAAATGCCGGCGACGTCAACCGGTATTCTGCAACCCCTGCGCCACGCCATTCACGCATGCCACCAGTGCACGCAGCAGATGATCGTCGCTGCGATCGGTCGCGCGCCAGCGCTGCAGCAAGTCCACCTGCAACAGGCTCATCGGATCGACGTAGGGGTTGCGCAGGCGAATCGACAGCGACAGACGCGGATCGTCGCGCAAGAGTTCCTCGCTATGCTTGAGCTTCAACAACCAGCGCCGCGTGCGTTCGAATTCGTCGCGGACCATGCCGAAGAAGGCGGCGTGCAAGGGGCCGGCAAGCTTGGAGAACGCCTCGGCGATATCCAGGTCGCACTTGGCCAGCACCATTTCCACGTCGTCGAGCGCGTTGGCGAAGAACGGCCAGTCGCGGGCCATTTCCTCCAGTTTTTCCTCGCCATGCTTGGCGGCGGCACCTTCCAGCGCGGTGCCCAGACCATACCAGCCGGTGATGATGGAGCGGCATTGCGTCCAGGCGAACACCCACGGAATCGCGCGCAGGTCTTCCACGCCGCGCATGCTGCGCCGACGCGATGGACGCGAGCCGAGCGCCATCTGTTCGATCACGTCGATCGGCGTGGCCGCGCGGAAGTAGTCGACGAAACCTTCGCGATCGACGAAGGCGCGATAGGCGCGCCGGCTTTCGGCGGCCATGGCCGTCATCAGCTCGCGCCACGCGGCTTCGCGCGCATCCTCGTCGCGCGGGCGCACGCTGGCGCGCAGCACCGCGCCGGCGGTCTGCTCCAGATTGCGCAGCGCCAGTGCGCGGATGCCGTACTTGCGGTGAATCACCTCGCCCTGCTCGGTTACGCGCAGAATGCCGTCCACCGAACCGCGCGGCGACGACATCAAGGCCGGCGTGATGCGCGCACCGCCGCGGCTCGCGGAACCGCCGCGGCCATGGAAAAACGCTAGGCGAATGCCCGCTTGCTTCGCCACGTCCAGCAACTCCACCTGCGCGCGCTGCAAACCCCAGCGCGAAGCCAGCGTGCCGCCATCCTTGCCGCTGTCGGAGTAGCCGAGCATCACCCACTGGCAATCGTTGCGTGCGCGCAGATGGGCGCGGTAGACGGGATCGTCCAGCAAGGCGCGCAGCGTGTTCGGCGCGTTTTTCAGATCGTCCACTGTTTCGAACAACGGCGCGATATCCAGCGGCACGTGCTCTGCCGACGTGAGGCCGCCATAGCGCGCCAGCGCCAGTACCGCCAGCACGTCGGCAGCGGAGCGCGCCATGCTGATGATGTACAGGCCGATCGCCTCGACGCCATAACGCTGGCGCGACACCTGCAACGTCGCGAACACCGCGCGCAGCGATTCGGCCTGCGCGTCGTCGGTTTTTTCCAGCGTCCGCTCGCCGCTGGCGTACGCGCGCAACGTGGCGATGCGTTCGGCCGGCGTGCGTTGCGTCCAGTTTTCGTCGCGCAACAGCGCGGCGAGCGCATCGTCGTGCACGCGCGAATCCTGGCGCACGTCCAGCCGCGCCATGTGGAAGCCGAAGGTGCGCACGCGCCAGATCAGGCGGCGCACGGCATACGCACCGGCGTTGAGGCCACGATGATCGATCAGGCCATGCACGATCAGCAGCAGATCGTCGAGCAGTTCGTCGGCCGAGTGATAGCCTTCCTCGTTGCCGTCATCGAGCGTGGCCTCCAGGCGCGCGCCGATCAAGGTGAGCAGGCAGCGATACGGCATGTCCGCATGGCGGGGGCGAATGGTGGCGGCCGCGCGCGGAAACTGCTGGCGATAATCGGCCAGCCGCTTCAGCAGCGAGGCTTCGAACTGCACGCGATCGGCCGTCTGACTGAGCTGCCGCGCAAGGCCGTCGACGTCGGCAATGTAATGTTCCAGCACGTGCGCGCGCTGCGTGGCCAGGCTGTTGGCGATGGTATCGGCGCCGACGTTCGGGTTGCCGTCCATGTCCCCGCCGACCCAGGTGGCGAAGCTCAGCAAACGCGGCAGCGGCACGGCAACGCCATAGACCTCCTGCAAGGCGTCGGCGAGCAGTTCGTAGAACGCCGGCACGATGCGATAGATGGGATTGGCCAGATAGAAGCCGACGTGGTGATGCTCGTCCTGCACGCTGGGCCGGATCGGCGATGCCTCGGCGGTTTGCCAGCCGGCGGAGAGCGCCATGAAGATGCGGTCGTCGTCTTCCTTGCGTTCCTGCGGCGTGCGGGTAGGGTCGAAGTTGTCGACCAGGGCGCGCACGACCGCCTGCTCTTTTTCAAGCAGCGAGCGGCGGATCGCTTCGGTGGGATGCGCGGTGAACACCGGCTCCACCTTCAACTTGTACAGCCATTGCAGCAATTCGTCCGCGCTGACGCCTTGCGCTTTCAACCGCTGCAGCACGTCGAGCAGGGATTCCGGCTGGGCCGTGCCGCTCTCGCGCTGGTAGTCACGGCGGCGACGAATACGATGCACGCGCTCAGCGGTATTCACGGCCTGGAAGTAGGTTGCGAAAGCGCGGGCCAGGGCCTCGGCCTCGGCCGCGTCCAGCCCGGCCAGCGACTCGGCCAGGTCGTCCACCGCGCGCCCTTCGCGGCGGCGCCGGATGGAGGCCGTGCGCACCTGCTCCACGCGCTGGAAGAAGCCCTCCCCGCCCTGCTCGGCCAGCATGCGGCCCACCATCGCGCCGAGCCGGTGCACGTCTTCGCGCAGCGGGCCGTCGTGGGGCAGGAATTCAGGGTCGCGAATGGCTTCCATGGGGCCTCCGTCTGGGTCAGTTCCCTAGCCTAACCAATTTATGCGGCAGCGCGGCAATCCATTCGTCATAAGGATTGTTCTATGGATAGAATGGCGCTCTTCGCCGAGGGGCGCTGCGACCGTAGGGAACTGCTACGGCCAGGCTCGGTGGATGCCTCGAATGCAACGGCGCTCATGACGCGATGTTCGCGTCGGCCTGGCCTTCCGGGCCGGGTTTTCCCCATGAGACTCGGAGACATCCCTCCATGAATGCTGTCACCAACGATTCCGCTACCCACGACTACAAAGTCCGCGACATCTCGCTGGCCGACCTCGGCCGCCGCCGCATCCGCATGGCCGAGGAAGAAATGCCCGGCCTGATGGCCATCCGCGCGCGCTACTCGGCTGCCAAGCCGCTGAAGGGCGTGCGCCTGTCCGGCTCGCTGCACATGACCAAGGAAACCGCCGTGCTGATCGAGACGCTCAGCGCGCTCGGTGCCTCGGTGCGCTGGGCCTCCTGCAATATCTTCTCCACCCAGGACGACTGCGCTGCGGCCGTGGCCGCCGCCGGTATCCCGGTGTTCGCCTGGAAGGGCGAGACGCTGGAGGAATACTGGGATTGCACACTCGACATGCTCACCCACCCCGGCATGAAGGGGCCGGAACTTATCGTCGACGACGGCGGCGACGCCACGCTGCTGATCCACAAGGGCGTGGACATGGAAAACGGCGACAACTGGGTCAACACGCCCAGCGGCAACCATGAAGAACAGGTCATCAAGGATCTTCTCAAGCGCACCGCCAAGGAGCGCCCCGGCTTCTGGAAGAAAGTCGCCGCCGACTGGAAGGGCGTGTCCGAAGAAACCACCACCGGCGTGCACCGCCTGTACCAGATGATGGAAGCGGGCAAGCTGCTGGTGCCGGCGATCAATGTCAACGACTCGGTCACCAAGAGCAAGTTCGACAACCTGTACGGCTGCCGCGAATCGCTGGCCGATGGCATCAAGCGCGCCACCGACCTGATGGTGGCCGGCAAGGTGGCCGTGGTGTGCGGCTACGGCGACGTGGGCAAGGGTTGCGCGCATTCGCTGAAAGGCTTCGGCGCACGCGTGATCGTCACCGAGATCGACCCGATCAACGCCCTGCAGGCGGCGATGGAAGGCTTCCAGGTCACCACCGTGGAAGACACGCTCGGCGTTGCCGACATCTACGTCACCACCACCGGCAACAAGGACATCATCACGCTGGAACACATGGCAGCGATGAAGAACAATGCCCTGGTGTGCAACATCGGCCACTTCGACAACGAGATCCAGATGGATCGCCTGAACGCCGCCAAGGACGTGACGCGCGAAAACATCAAGCCGCAGGTGGATCGTTACACCTTCGCCAAGAGCCATCACAGCATCTACATGCTGGCCGAAGGCCGTCTGGTGAACCTCGGTTGCGCGCACGGCCACCCGGCTTTCGTGATGTCCAACAGCTTCTCCAACCAGACGCTGGCCCAGCTCGACCTGTGGGCGAACAAAGACAAGTATGAGAAGACCGTCTATCGCCTGCCCAAGAAGCTGGACGAGGAAGTGGCGCGCCTGCATCTGGAACAGATCGGCGTGAAGTTGACCAAGCTGACGCCGGAGCAGGCCGCGTACATCGGCGTGCCGGTGGAAGGCCCGTACAAGCCGGATCATTATCGTTATTGATGTCTAGGTTGTTGTTCGCCCCGGACCTGATCCGGGGCGAACATCACTTCCGGATATGGCGGCATGGCGATGTTGGGGTTCGCGTGCGCTCACCCCAACCTACGCTAGTGATGTACCCCTGCATTCACTTTGCGCACGGCATCCACAAAGTTGCCGAACGGAATATCGGTGACGCCGACCAAACCGATATGGCTGTTCTCGCCATCGAGCAAGCGCCCCGTCACCGGCTCGTCGACGTACTCGAACCAATGCGTGCCCACGATCGACGGATCGTTAGCGGCAGCCTGTACAAAGCGCGCATACGCTTCGCCACGTTGCGCTTCGCTCCCCACCGACACCACGCCTTTGCCGAACGGTCCGCGATCACCCGAGCCAAAATGGAATTCGGTGATCAGCACCGGCTTGTCGAGCTTGTGCAGCGCATCCAGATCGACGCCATGCTGTGGCACATCCGCATACACGTTGAAGCTCATCACGTCGCAATAGCGCGCGCATGAAGCCACCGCTTCGGGCGTTCTCACCGCAAAGCGTCCGCCCAGGAAAAGATGATGCGGATCGTGGCGATGAATCGCCGCCGCCACGAGGCTGAAGTACTGATCGGCATAACGCCGCAACCAGGCGCTGTAGTCGTCGGCGATCGCCGGATGCGCGGCGGCCGGTTCCGGCGCGGGGAAATTCGTGGCATCCAGTGCCGACCAATCGCCCAGCGTGATGCCCCATGCTGCCGCCAGCTTGGACGCCGCGCCGTATTTCTGCTTGAGCATGGCAATAAACGCCTGCTTGGCCGCACTGCGCGCTTCACCCTGCAGCGTGCCGATCGCCAGGCCCCAGCGCCCTTGAGGCCCCTGCCCGGCCCACGCCAGTTCGTTGTCGGCGTAGTAACCGAGCAGCCAGGGATCGTCACGTGAAGCGGCGGTGGCTTCCGACACCGACTGTTCGACCGCTTGCGCAAAGCGCGGATCGAAGGGATCGGGCATGCGCCCCCAATAATCGTAGCCGCTGGAAACGTTACCGAACGGGCCGTGGATGGCGATCGACAAGGTGTATGCCAAGCGGTGCTGCTCGGCCAGCACCTTGTCGCTCCAGTTGCCGATGGTGTTGAAACCCCAGGCTTGCAAACGGTCGAGCGTGCGCTTGCGCCAGGCAGTCAACCAATCGGCGCCATCCACGCGGTAGAGATTGGCCTCGTAAAAATTGAACCAGCGTCCGTGATTCGCGCCAAGACCGACACTCGCTGCGCGTTCGGGGTCGCGCGTATCGCTGCTACCGTAGAAGGCGCTCCACGGCGATTGATCCGGCGGCAGATTCACGAACATGGATTCGCGCCCTTGCACGTAGGTGCGCGTGTCGCCGGGCGTCACCGTATTGAGGCCCAACGAAAAGAACGCATGGCCGTCCGGGGTGACCAGCCACCAGCGGCCATTCGCCTTTTGCGTGTGGAACCAGCCGGTGCGTATCAGTGGAATGTCGTCGCGGCCGCCATAGGCATCCAGGCCATGGCGCTCGATCAACTGTGTTTGCAAGCGCTGCAGCTCTTGAACATGTGCGCTGCGCAAGGCCGCATCGCTGTCGATCTTTTCCGGCCATTCCCCGCGGGTGTATTGGCCCCACTGATCGACGATGCCGCGATAGGCATCCTGCAAGGACGCGTCGCTGGCATGCGTTTCCAGCTTGCCCAGCAGCAACTGCTGCGCGGCTTGCGGCGCTGGCATGCCGAGGCGGATATCGCGCACCTGCGCGAGGTCGATCGCTCCTTGCACGGTCGTGGCGACGAAAACGGCATGCCCGCCGTCGTCGAACGGCATCGGCGGCCCCACCTGCATGCCGAATGCGCGTGGCGAGGTGGCATGCAGCGGAACCACCAGCGTTTGTGCCGGACCCGCCGGCAAGCCAACTTGTGCATGCAGGCGCTGGCCGGCGGCGCCGTCGATCGTCACCTCGAGCGTCACCGCCCATGGCATCGCATTCTGCAGCTCGATCCGCAGCGCATCCTGCCCATGCCAGTTCCACGTGCCGCCAGCCGGTGCGATGACGATCTGCGGCTGACTCGCCGGCTGAAACGCGTACCGATGCAACGGCGTGCCATGCGCGTCATGCTCGACCTGGCCGACACGCTGCACCTGCTTCAAGTGAATGCTAGCCGGCATGGGCGCCGCCGCCAGATCGGCAACCTCCGCGGCAGCGCAGCCAAACGACAGCAGGCCCAGCACCAGCCCGATACATGATGCGATTGATTTCATCCGCGAATTCCAACCTGTGGGTTTGGTCAGCGGAGTGTACCCAACCTGTTCGCGGCGACGTTGTCGGGTACGTTCCGCCAAGCCCGCCTACACACATCGCTCACTTACCCACTCACGCGTTGCCGGCTCCACCGGCGCCACAACGCATACACCGGCACGCCCAGCACGATGATCACCAGGCTCATGCCGGCATCGTGCGGTGTGCTGATCACCGTGGCGGCAATCACACCCAATACCGTCGCCACGAACACGAACGGCAAGACCGGATAAAGCGGCACGCGATAAGGCGAACTCTGCGCACCGAACTTGCGCCGGTACCAGAACAAGGTGGCGATGCCGAAGGCATGCCCCAGCCACTCGCCTACGGTGGTGTAGTTGACCAATGAATCGAACGTACCCGTGATGATCAGCACAATGGCCCACAGACCCAGCACCCCCAACGCCACTTGCGGCGCGCGCCAGCGTGCGTCGATTTGCCCCACCGAGCGGA
>Ga0335072_10001844_pt1 | contig 33691 bp, 25 predicted proteins | sample Lox_Sample_21_FD_206725 | JGI IMG/M metagenome (GOLD analysis project Ga0335072, IMG submission 206725) | Soil microbial communities from Loxahatchee National Wildlife Refuge, Florida, United States - Lox_Sample_2.1 | ecosystem: Environmental > Terrestrial > Soil > Wetlands | place: USA... | reverse complement strand
GCGCACTTATAGGTTGTTCCGCAACCCCGTGCTATAGTGCCTCGTTCGCCGGAGCCTCCGATGCCGAAGAAACGCACTCCAGCCCGCAAAGCCAGGCGTGAGCAACTAGCCCCGCTGCCGGTGGCGCGGCCGTGGTATCACGCCCCGTTGACCCTGGCGGCCAACGGGTTGGCGGGACTGCTGGGAATCTTCCGCCGTCCCAAGCCAGATATCGCCAAACCACCGCAGGCCGCCCACAGGCGGCGGAAAAAGTAAGCGCCGTGGCGATCTATCATTTCCGCGCCAAGATCGTCAGCCGCAGTCAGGGGCGCAGCGCGGTCGCAGCGGCGGCCTACCGCTCGGGTAGTGAACTGCGCGACCAGCGCCAGGGCCAAACGTTCGATTACAGCGACAAGCCCCACGTGGTGCATTCGGAGATTTTGCGACCGGAGGGCGCACCGGCATGGATGGCCGATCGCTCTCAACTGTGGAACGCGGTCGAGCTCGGTGAAAAGCGCAAGGACTCGCAGGTCGCACGCGAGCTCGAGTTCGCCATTCCCCAGGAGCTGAGCCAGGCCGAGGGCATCACACTGGCGCGCGAGTTTGTGCAGCGCGAATTCGTCGCGCGCGGCATGGTGGCCGATCTCAACGTGCACTGGGAAGAAGCCAATCCGCACGCCCACGTCATGCTGACCCTGCGCGAAGTCAACGAACAGGGCTTCGGGCGCAAGGCCACCGAATGGAACCGGGTCGAGTTGCTCAAGGGCTGGCGCGAGCATTGGGCCGATCTGGCCAATCAGCATTTGCATCGGGCTGGCTACGATATGCGCGTCGATCATCGCTCCTATCAGGAGCAGGGGGTGGTGCTGGAGCCGACCAGCCACCTGGGCAAGGCGGTCGACGAGATGCGCCAGCGCGGCGCCTACACCGAGCGCGCGCAGCGGCTGGAGGAAGTGCGCGAGCGCAACGCACAAAGGATCGAGCAGAAGCCGGAGATCGTCTTCGACCATCTAACCCGCCGCCAAGCGACCTTCACCCGCCGCGATATGGCGCGCGAAGTGTTCCGCTACATCGACCAGGGCGACCGTTTCAGAAATCTGATGGGGCGGCTGGAAGGCTCAGCCGAACTGATCCAACTCACGGGCGCGGTCAAGGACGAACGCGGCCAGGTGATCGAACCCGAACGCTACACCACCAAGGAGATGCTGGCGGTCGAATCACGCATGGCCGAGCGGGCGCAGGAGATGGCGGAGACCAGGACCCACGGGGTAGGGGAGAGCAAGCGCGAGGAAGCGCTCGGCCGTCACAGCTATCTCAGCGACGAACAGCGCGAGGCGGTCAGGTTCATCACCAGCGAAAGATCGATTGAGGCATTGACCGGCTTCGCCGGGGCGGGCAAGTCGGCGGCCATCGCGGCGGCGCGTGATGCGTGGCAGGCCGAGGGCTATCGCGTGCTGGGCGGCGCGCTCTCGGGGATCGCGGCCGAGAATCTGCAACGCGAGTCAGGGATCGAAAGTCGCACACTGGCCTCATGGGAGAAGGCGTGGAAGGAAGGCCACGAGCGGCTCAATCAACGCGATGTATTGGTGATCGACGAGGCCGGCATGGTCGGTAGCCGTCAACTCGAACGGATCGTTTCAACCGCCGCCGAGCGCGGAGCCAAAGTAGTATTGGTCGGCGATGCCGAGCAGCTGCAGCCGATCGAGGCGGGCGCGGCCTTCAGAGCGATCGCCGAACGGGTCGGCTACCAGGAACTCTCCGGCATCCGCCGGCAACAAGAGTTTTGGCAGCGGCAGGCGTCGAACGACTTCGCGCGCGGCGCGCCCGATAGAGCGTTCAATCGCTACCAGGCCCATGGCGCGATCCACTTCGCCGAGGATCGGAAACAGGCCAAAGAGGATCTGATCCAGGGCTGGGCCGAGCACCGCGCCGCCCATGGCGCGGAAAAAAGCAGCCTCATCCTGGCTCACACGCGGGCCGACGTGCGCGAGTTGAATCTGCAGGCACGCACGATCCTGAAAGAGCGCGGCGAGCTGGGCCGGGAAGTTAAAGTGGAAGTCGTGCGTGAGCTGGCGAGTGATGACGGCTCCATCAGTAGCGAACGTGGCGAACGCTACTTCGCCGCCGGCGAGCGCGTGATGTTCCTCAAGAACGATCGCGAGCTCGGCGTCAAAAACGGCAGCTTGGGCACCGTCGCCGAAGTGAACAAGGACTCAATGCGCGTGGTGCTCGACGGCAGTGAACGGCGCGAAGTGAGTTTCGCGCTCAAGAATTACGCCGCGCTCGATTACGGCTATGCCGCCACCGTGCACAAGGCCCAGGGCGCCACGGTTGATCAGACCTTCATGCTGGCCACTCCCGGAATGGATCGCCATCTCGCCTATGTCGGCATGACCCGCCACCGCGAGCGGGTGGAAGTGCATGCCGGCCGTGACGACTTCAAGGACTTCGAGGAATTGAAGGCGCAGCTCTCCCGCGCGCGGCCCAAAGACTCCACCCTCGACTACGCCCAGCGCCGCGGCCTCGAAGCCGCCCGCGCCCAGCGCGCTGGAGAGAAGGAATCAACGGTGCGGCAACAAGCACAGCAGCGGCGGCCGGAGCGGGAAGCGAAGCAGCAGAAACAGGAACGCCAACCGGAAACAGGGCAGGGCGATCCCGTCGCCCGCTTCAAGCAGGCGCAAAAGGAATTTATCCAGGTCGCCGGCCTTGCCGACTTCGATCCCCAGGCCAAGACCCGCGCTGCCGAACTGCGCCAGGAGATGAAGCAGGCTTCAGAAGCGATCGCCAAGGACCCGGCGCGCATGCGCGCCGCCGAACGCGAAGGCTTAGCCCCCCAGGTCAAAAACTTCGTGCGCCAGGCCGAGCAGGAGCGCGGGCGTGAAAAGGGCAGAGAGGCTGGGAAGGATGAAGGGCTGGAGCGATAATCAGCCGCAACAAATTCCCGAATGGAATCAATCATTTCGGGATACAGGGTCCACAATTAGTCGCAATAGCCTACAGTTCAGTGCAATAGTAATCTACTGCATGCGCTTGACAGCTTGTTTAACCAGCGCTATGCAGCGTTGACTGGCTGTGTAGGTTGATTCCTTATCAAAAAGCTTCACCAGCTCGGCAAAAAGGCAGTATGCGCTAACCCTCATCCCTTGTGAGGTCAACCCATCGCTTGATCACCACCGGCACCGCGGTGGATGAAGCCGGTTTTCGAATCAGAAATGCGTTCCCGAGGGGGGAGTTCCAACTCATGGTTTGCCGCCGCGAACGTATTTTGAAAGCCGTCAAACTGGTGATTGCTTGTGGAGCAACGGAACCATCGGAAATCCGCGAGGCAATTCGCCAAGCGAGGAGTCTCAAGCCACCAAGCGCCGCTGCACCAAGCGCAGTAGACGCGGAGGCCGATGATCCGCTTTCCCATGCTGCGGCGGTTCTTCAGAAAATTGCTGGTAAAGCTCGACGATGAGTTGCGCCTTCTTTGCCGGACTGGAGTAGCCGGTCGTTCGCGTTTCCCGAATCCCCTGTTCGACCGCACCAATTACATCGCTCAATAATTCTTCATCCAACTTCGCCGCCTGGCGGGGAGCACCTTCGCCCGTGGCGAGCCAGTGGAGATCAACGCTAGAGGCTCGCGCGATAGCCAGCACTAGCCGAAGCGAGGGATCACTGCGGCGCTGCAAGCACATTTGCAGCGTACTTTCTGGAATGCCGGCCAGCTGAGCGAGGGCGCGCCGGCTGCCAGTCAATTCGATGACCTGAACGAGCCGTTCAGCGAAGCTGCCGCGCGGATGGTTTTGCTTGTCCGATTGCATTGCTATATGGCCAACACACCATAGCGTTGACACATCACTCAATTGTGTGATTCATATGCTCCTGTCAGTTCTGCTCGGATAAAAGCACGGGCTTTGAGGCAGAGGCAATCCCTCTTGCCGCCGCCGTGGTGTGCGGAATTCAGCGGTTGCCGGAGACGGAGCCGCTGGAACGATGGCACTCATTGTTTGAAACAGCTCAGGAAAGGTTCTTGGTGATGCAGCTCATCTCACGTTCTAACGTTTTCATCAAAGCGCTTTGCCAACGTCTGACTCGAGAACATGTCGTCGGACTCATCGCCAAACAACTTCGGCTGCGGCCACTCGCACTGATGCTTTTTGTCGTGACGCTGCTGGTGGCGCTGTTTGGCCAGGGTGTCTCGAGCGAAGCAGGTAACGTCTCCTACACCTATGATGCGGGCGGCCGCCTCTTGGCGGTGTTCGACGGCAACGGCAACGTCGCGAATTACCAGTACGACCCGCTAGGCAACCTCACTGCGATAGTAAAAAGCAGCGCAAGCTCCGTTCTAGTATTTGGCTATTCTCCGGATGCTAACTCCGGTGCGGGACAAATCACCATATATGGAAATAATTTCAGTGCGACGCCGAGCCAAAACATTATTACGTTTTACGATACGAACCCCACAGTAGTCTCTTCGACAACGACACAAATTGTCATCACTGCGCCATACTATAACGGTCTCTCTTCTGGTTACATTACGGTAACCAGTCCCGGCGGCTCAGCCACTGGACCTCTCCTTTACTCTGGTGGTGGTCCGCCGCTGGGTTTCCCGTACCTTGACTAAACGACCCGTTCTGCGCGGGTCGTTAAAGGATAAAGCGCATGAGCTTTCGCCGTGTCTGCCTTTTGTTCAGTTTTGCCATCTTCGCCACTTGCCCCGCCACCATTGCACATGCGGTCGGCTGCACCCCATTGCAGAATTGTACTCTTAGCGGTGGCACACCGCCCCAAATAAGTCCGCCCGTGGGCGAGCCTTTTGGAGACATGTCTTCAGGGTTGTTCATGTATTCGAAAACGGATATGACCGTCGCGGCGCCTATTCCGATCGTTATAACTCGGACCTACCGTTCCGAGGATAGAAACTCTGCCAACGGGTTCAATGTTCGCGACTTTGGTCTCGGCACCAGTCTTAACTATGTCATTTATTTGTATTCTGCAGCTGAGGTGACTGGCGGCAGTAGTCCATACGCAAATGCTTCAATCGTCTTACCCGACGGCGGACAGATCAAATGCACATGTGCTTCCGGCTATTCCTGCGCTACTTATCAAAGTGCCGTGCTTACTTGCGGCACTTCACAGCCAAGCGGTGCATGGTTCGCTTCGACCTTGCAATATCAGGCTGCGGCGGGGGACTTCACGGTCACGCGCAAGGACGGCACCATATACACTTTCGGCATCGATGCTCCGTTGCAGAGCATTCAAGATCGTTACGGCAATTCATTGACTATAAACCATGTCTCGGGGCAGAGTGGACCAATTTCCAACATCACCGCATCAAACGGGCGGTACGTAACTTTCCAATATGACGCCAATAGTGTCGGCTCCGTTATCTTTTCGATTACTGATAATACGGGACGTAGTTTCCAATACGCTTACAACAATAGCACTGACGCGCTCACTTCGGCGGAGCCATATCTTGTTGACGAAGGCAACTGGGGTGAAACGCAATATGCCTATGGCAATTCTGCCGATCCTGGTGACATCACCAAGATCACGTTGAGTATCGGCAGTGGAAACATAAATTACGTCACCTACGGCTCCAACCATCGCGTCAGCAGCTTCAGCTCTAACACCGCCAGCGATGGTTATTCCTACATCTATAAGGTCCCCAATGGGTATGTTTCAGAAGCCGAAATAGACTTGCCGGACGGAACCGCGCGCAACCTGTTTTTTGACCCGAATGGCTACTTGACCGAAGATCAGCGCGCTCCGTCATCTCTCGATGAATGGACCTGCTATACTCGGGACGGTGATGAACGCATAACTCAAATCGTAGAGGCAGGAAACACTGCTTGCCCTCCAAGTCAGGGCAGTCAGGCGTTGCAGACTGCCGCGTTCGGTTACAATTCGCTTGGTGATGTCGCCAGCGTCACGCAGACCCCCGGCCCGCAGAACCTGCCCAGCGTCACTTCCTCGTTCGAGTATCAAGGCCTCGGCAGCGGCCTGTTCGATGAGTTGACCCAGGCGACCGATCCACTGAACAACACCACCAATTATTATTATGACTCCTACGGCAGCCTGAGCAGCGTCACCGACCCGATGAACCGCACGACGACCTATGACTCCAACTCGTCAGGCCAGTTGCAGTACATAATGGATCCGCTGAATAACAAGACGACCTTCGGCTACAATCCAACCAGCGGCGATCTCGCCAGCATCACGGATCCGGCGCAGGAAGAGACGCAATTCTTCACCGACGGGGTCGGCCGGCTGACGTCAATGCAATCGCCGGCGGGCGACACGAGCCATTGGGCATACGATTTTCGTGACGACGTGATCGAGGCAACTGACGGAAATGGTAATACTACTTATTACTCATACGATGGTTTTGGTGAACTTACGCAGGTTAATGACGCCAACGGTAACCAAATCACGATCACGCGCCCTGCCACCTTAAATAAGGCGACAGTGTGCGATCCCGCAGGCAATTGCGAGGTCAGCAACTACGATGTCAGCGGCAAGAAAACCAGCTTTGTTGACAAACGCGGCGTAACCACGGCTTACACATATGACAATCTTCAGCGCCTCAGCGTCGCCAATACCAACGGCGCGGGCAAGGCGGGTTACGGCAAGGACAATATTGTTTACGCCTATGATAACCTCGATCGTGTCACTTCCGCTAGCAATACCGGCAGCCTTCTGAAAAGTACGACCTCGTATACTTACGATGGGGTGAACAATCTGCTGTCGGAGCTCACGAGCACCACGAACCAGGGTAGTCAGAGCGGCGGGATATCAGCCTACACCTATGATGCGGACAGCCGTGTCACCGAAATGCAGATCACGCCGCCTGGAGGCCAATTATATCCCTCCTCTAGCTACATCTATGACAACGACAGCGAACTGACTGGTGCTGCTAACACCACAATCCACTATGACAACGATGGGCGCCGTACGTCACTGATAGTTGCCAATGGCTCAACCAACGTTACTACCAATTATGGCTACGATGTGGCGTCGCGGCTGACCTCGCAGAGTTATGGTTACGGTATCGGGCAGAGTCAGCTGGGCAATCTAACTTATGGCTACGACCAGGACAGTCGCCTCATCAGCGAAGGGGGGAGCCTGGCGAGTACAACACTCCCGGCCTCGGAAGGGCCGAACACCTATTACAAAACCAATCAGATTGAGACCTGGAATGGCGCAAGCCCATCAGCAACGCCAGACGCGGCCAACAACCTGACCAGCTATCCTGGTGCCGGACCAGCCAACGGTGCCAGCTTCACCTGGGATGACCGTAATCTGTTGTGGGAAGCCAGCGGCGGTACCTTTACCAGCTTCGACTCCTATTATGATACGAGTATGCGCCGCCAGCAGATGACCAGTGCGTACGACGGCACGAACTATTATGCTGACGATGGTCACGATATGGTTGCGTCAGATAATAGCGGGGGCCTCAGCTACTTCACCACGCCGCCCGGCTCGCCAGAAGTATTTGAATTTAACAATCCTACTGGCCCGCTGGTGCCGCTGCACGATCAGCTCGGTTCGACCATCGGCCTGGTGAATTCGTCGGGTGCGCTACAGACGCAGTATACCTACGACCCGTTTGGCAACGTCACCACCAGCGGGCAAAGTAGCGCTTTTCCCTTCCTGTTCGCTGGTATGGAGTACGATTCCGCCACCACGCTGTATCATACTCAATCGCGCTACTACAGCCCGGGCCTTCAGCGCTTTCTGTCGGAAGACCCGCAAGGCTTCGATGCCGGCCCGAACTTCTTTGCCTACGTGGGCAATAGCCCGGCCAACGCCACCGACCCGCTTGGGCAAGCCTGGTGGGATAGCAACGATGATGAGAGCGGCGGTGACACTGGCGCCGGGTCCGCCTCCTTCAGCGGTGGCGTCGACATCAACATGGGGAGCTGGTTCCAGTCTATCGGCTCGTGGTTCTCTCACCTGTTCGGCGGCGGAGGCGGCGGGCACCAGTCGATCAATCCCAAGGATACGACAGGGCAGCATTTCCCCGCCTGTGATATGTCTGGCGCAGGCCGGAAGGGTACTTGTGCCGATCAGAAGAAATCCGCTTCATCCGAAACAGTCGTTATATTCCAGTCCGTCAGCGTAAGCGCCAGCGGCAACGCTCAAAGCGCCACCACAGGTGTCCAACCTGTAATTTCCGCTATTGCTTGCTTTCAAATGTTGTCTGAGGCTAGAACAATGAGCAAAGCATCAACGCCATGCCATCAGGAATTAAGCAACTGCAACGAAATTGACGATGCGGGCAAATATGTCGACTGCTTACAGAACTTTTTAGTTAAATACAATGGGGGAAGTTCTTTTGGCAAGGCAATGTACAATTGCACCTGCCAGAAGGCGGGTGATTCGGTATGTAACAATTTCTGGTCTCATGCGGCAGCTTGTGGCTTTGCCTATCCTTCGGCTGTAAAACCACAATGATTCGCTCACGGTACATAGTAATTCTGACACACCTCGGTGTCGGCATCATCGGATTGATTATTGGCGTAGCAACTACCTACTGGCTAGAAACCAAAATATGGCAGGCAGGGGCACTCGCCACCTACGGGATCGCGATACAGGCAGATGATGCCGGCAGGCAAGATGAAGCGGCTATTCTATTAAGTCAAGCAACGATTGAAGACCCTAATAATTACGCGCCCTTAGCTCTGTTAGGCGACATTTACTTACATAAAGGCAATCAGGAACTTGCATTGACACTTTACAAAAAAGCCTTGATGGTCGCCGACCGGCAAAGCGATGTCACTCATCCTGAACTTGAGTCCATTCAAAACAATATTACTAACTTGGAAAAGCAATCGAACGCGCAACACCATGCTCCTCCAACATAATTCTCGACAGCGCGAAGATTCGATTAACGCGGACTGTGCTGTCACGGTGCTTTAAAGTAGATAAGCCCGACTCGATTCGACCATCTGTGATTCGCCCTCCTCTGTTCTCATCATGTGTGATAATTTATCACATCTAAGATGACCTAGGGACTCCGCCGCTTCCCGGCAGATGCGCCGTCAGTGCTCTCTGTTAAGCCAGACGCGCGTTATCACCGTTGCAAATCAGGTTCGCAGAAAAACTTCGCAAGTAGATCGTATACGCGTTTATTAATCACAAGGCCGCCGTGAGTGCCTTGCACCTCGATGTTGTGCGCGTGAGGCTCGCGAGCGCGCGGCTCGAAGCTCAGATCGAAACGGGTATAGAGCGATGTGATCGCGACTGCTTGAGAGACGGCGCCACTCGCAAATCTGAACGGCGCACCGAGCGCAATCAGATGCCGAACAGAATCGGGATGCCGCAATGCTACCGAACGCCCCTGCAGACCGCCGAGGCTATGACCGATCAGCGTGACGCGCCGCCCGGCGCGCCGAGCTTCGGCCTTTACTTTGCTGCCGAGTGCCTCAACCAGTTCTTCAGACCAGCCGGGGTTGGTTCTGATTCCTGACAGCATAGGCTGGCAACCCAGGCGCCTGAGCCAGTTGCGAAGCGTGCTCATCTGCCAGTCGCTGACGCCGTATCCCGGGATAACCATTACAGAATGATTATCGCCGCGGCCGCCGCCGGCGCTCCAGAAAATCGGACTCGTGAGGAGCTTCACAAATTCGAGCACCAGGGCCGGTAATTCTCGCGCCGCATTCAACTGCCGACGCCACGTGCGGCCATGCGTGACGATGAACCGATTGAATTCAAGCTCCGAGGCGCCTTCTGGTCCGATTGCGCGCATGACCGTAGCGGAACCCTCCGTCGAATTCCAAAGCCTCGTCAAATAGTCCCAGAACTCGGCGAAGCGCTTACACTGAATCCCTGAGGCTTGTGATTGGCTGGTTTCATTGCGAGCGTCGGCACTGATCCTTTCTCGTACTTCTTTATAGACGATAAAGCTAATTATCGTCTATAAAATGGGAGCAGGGGATAGGACGCGGCGGAGGCGGCATGAAAGCAATCGTTCCGGTTAAACGTGGCCAGCTGCAGGCGGAAGTTCCGGCCGTTCTGGTGCGGGCCGGGGCCAACGCGGTTTTCGCCGCTGAGGAGTTTTTCCAGGCCACCCTCAACAACCCGCACACCCGCCGCGCCTATGCCCGCGCCGTGGCGCGCTTCCTGGCCTGGTGCGAGGAGCAAGGCGTGGAACTCCGCCAGATCACCCCGGGCCGCGCCGGTGAATATCTGGGCGGGCTGGCCGGTGCCGCGCCCACCAAGAACCAGGCGCTGGCCGCGCTGCGCCACTTCTTCGATGGCCTGGTGACCCGCCACGCGGTCGCGCTCAATCCCTTCGCTTCCGTGCGCGGCACCAAACACAGCGCACTCGAAGGCACCACCCCGGAAATCAGCGTCGAGCAGGCGCGCAAGCTCTTGCGCTCGATCGACACCAGCAAGGTCGTCGGCCTGCGCGATCGTGCGGTGCTCGGCGTCCTTTCTTACACCGGCGCCCGCGTCGGCGCGCTCGCGCGCCTGCGCCTCGGCGACCTCAAAGATCTCGGCGAGCATCGCGTGCTGCGCTTCCGCGAGAAAGGCGGCAAGCTGCGCGAAATTCCCGTCCGCCACGACCTCGATGAATGGCTGCGCGAGTATCTGGCCGTTGCCGGCATAGGTGGCCAGGACGGCAAAACTCCCCTCTTTCGCGCCGCTGCCGGCAAGCGCCGGCAACTTACTAACGCCGGTTACGCCGCCCATTCCATGCGGCAAATGTTGAAACGCCGCCTCCAGGACGCCGGCCTGCCGGAATTGTTTTCGCCCCACAGCTTCCGCGTCGCCGTCGTTACCGATCTGCTCAAGCAGGATGTCCCGCTCGAAGACGTGCAGTATCTGGCTGGCCATTCGAACCCACGCACCACGCAGATCTATGACCGCCGCCGGCGACGCGTCACCCGCAATATTGTCGAGCGGATCTCGATTTGATGGCAGTTTTGAGACGGAACCGTGCTGACGTGGTCAGCGGCTGTTCATCCTGCGCGGCGGTGGGTCCCAAACCGCTATAGACGTCGCGTCCATGTCAAGCGCGGTGTCTAGGCCAGCGATCCGCGCCTCAGGTTCTTCATCGAAATTGCCAGATGCATTTGGCGGTTTGGGACGATAAACGGTAATGCTCGCGGGCCCATCTGGCTTGCCGTTCAAGACATAAATTTTGCCGCCGGAATCAAGCGCTATTGCTTGTGGGTGGTCGAGCTCTGTGTGAGCTCCCGAGATAGTCGCTACGGGAGGAACATTTGGATACCAAGGCTGGTCGGGAAGAAATACGTCGGGCCTGCCGGCCTGATAGGGGGTGAATTCGAGCCCAGGGTAGATTTTTATACTGCCCTTGGCGGCAGGTTGAAATCCAGGATCTGCAACATAGATTCTCCCGTAGGAATCCAGCGCGATTGCTCCCGTCGAATAAATATCCAAACCATGAATGCCAGCGATCGGGAGCGCCAGACCGTGGCTGTCTGGTGGATATATAGACAAATAGACGGATCGCCGATGCGGATCATCATTAAAGCTTGCGACGTACATATTCCCACCAGGATCGACGACAACATTTGAAGGGAATGGCCCCGGCCCGTGAAAAGTAATGATCGCGTCCGGCCGCGTGTCACTTTTCGCCGTCGAATCAAACACGCTAATGGTGCCAAAATGTGGTGCTATCTGAGTCACATAGATGTTCCTTTGAGTATCCAGCGTGATGCCTGCCAGATTAGTTAGTCCGGTCTTCGCGCCCGCGATTTTGAACAAAGGGGGCACATTACGATTGGTGCCTTTGGGATAGACCGTTATGCTGCTCTCATTGGCGACGTAGATTTGGCCATCCGCATTGACTGCGATACCGCGGGGAAAGTTGAGTTCAGTATCGGCACCGTCGGTGATCGTGGCTGCCGGCTTTACATTGCCGTCAGCACCGGCCGGGTAGACAGTGATCACGCCTGGCCGGGAGTCAGGGCACGAAGCGACATAGATTTCACCATTATCGCCAACCATTACACCTTGAGGGTTGTCCAGACCGGTAAGTGGACCACGTATTCTCGCCATTGGGCTGGCATCTTCACCGTCGGCATTGGCAGAATAAATTGTGACGCTCTGCGCATGGCGAAGATCCAAATCGGGCCCTGAGCTGTTTGGATCCCAATCGCCGAGATTTGTCACATAGATTTTGCCGGCGGAATCGACGGCGATGCCCTGAGGGTCACCTACACTACCAATGGTGGCTGCGGGCGTAATGTTCCCATTCGCGCCTGGACTGTAAACGACAATAGTGTCTTCCGCACGGATTTGGCTGCCATCATTGATTACATAGATCTTGCCCACAGGGTCGACGGCTATGCCGTTGGGAAGCGTCAGGCCGGTTTTGTCGCCACCGATGGTGACGATGGGCGCGACGTTGCCGTTGCTGTCAGCGGGGTACACCATGATTCTTGGCGGCGAACTGGAGCTGTCTTCATTGCCAAGATCAGTTACATAGATGCGGCCGGTTGAATCTACGGCAACCCCCTGAGGATCTTCGAGGCGAGTTCGATCGCCGGAGATGACGGCTATCGGAGCCACATTGCCGCTGGCACCGGCCGCATAGACAGCAATACCAACTGCGGTACCCGGCGCGGGTCTGTCGGTCACGTCTCCCGCACCATTCACTACGTAGATCTTGCCGGCTCGGTCCACTGCTATATGGGCTGGAGAATCGAGTCCGGTCTTGCTGCCGCGAATAACGGCCACCGGTTGCGCCGCTCCTGTGGCGCCGCTGGCAAAGATCGAGAGCGAGTCGACCCAATAGTTAGTCACGTAGATGCGGCCCACCGTATCTTTCGCGAGACCCATCGGGGTCAACCGGCGCCCGATCAGCCAAGCCGGTGAAGCGTCGCCGTTGGCCCCGGGTGCGTAAGCCATGATCGAATCGCCGCGGTAATTGGCGACGAGAATTTCCTCAGTGGGCGGAGTTGACGCTGAGCGGCTGGCCTGACCCAGGAAAAGTGTCGTCGTTGCCACTAGGATCAGGATCGCAAATGCCCGCTTGCCTATGCTGGCGCAAGCTACCCCCCTCCCCTGCTCCCGCCGTGCTTCCCGTTCGGTTGTTCGCGCTGCCGCTGAAGGGCGCGAAGCGTGTATCGAATCACTCAAAAGATGATTCATTTCTTTTACGAAATGAGATGTGGGGCCACGATGCTGATGAACTCACGGGATGTGATTATCTTGGTATTCTTCCAGAACTGTGGAAAATGCCGCTGATTGCCGGTCACCAAATAGTCGGCACGGGCTGCATCGGTGCACTCCAGAAACTTGTCGTCGCCCGGGTCCTTCGCAATCCGGAGTGTATGCGCAGGACTGACCATCCGGGCACGATTCCTTACGAGCTGGAGAAGCTGCTGGCGGAGTCCCCTGCGAATTTTGAGTTCCGGGCGTGAGAGCACTTCGCGGTATTCTGCGAGAATAGCTTCGGTCGCGTACAGGCGGGCTGGTTTCGTGATTGCGAGTAGAAAGACTGTTCTTTGAAGTCCATCCGGTTTGAGTGCCGCCGAGACAACTATATTGGTATCAATAACCAGCCGGAGCGGGATCATCCGCGCTTGCGTTTTGATGCACGCGTAGCCTGGATGACTTGATCGATCTGGCGCGAGCTGAGCTTGTCCGTACCCTTGCGCCGCGATTCCTCTCCGATTACGCGCAGCACCTCCGGCTCCGGGGCAGCAAGCCGCACGTAATCCCGAACGCTGAGCAACACGGCTTTAGGAATGCCGCGTTTCTCGATGACAAGCGATCGGCGCTCGCCCTCGACCCGGTCCAACAACTTGCCAAAATTGGTGCGGGCATTAAGCGCGGAGACCACGATGGTGTCATTCTTGCCAGTTCGGAGCATCGGAATAACTTTTCAGTCCAATACTTTGAACTCTACAGTTGAAAGAGCAGGTGTCAAGACCGGCGGCTGTTTGCAACGGTTGAGGAGTGACCCGTTAAACAGTCCATAATGTCCTTTATGTTATATTGATAGTAAGAAGAGGGGAGCCATTGAAGCGCGTACCAAGCCCTGCAGCCCGCGCAACGATAGTCCCATCGTGCGCATGAGACGAGGAGCTGATGGGCACCTCGTCAAGAAGACCTCTTTTGATGTGATCCTTAGTTAAGCTCTGTCGCGACCTGTCTAGACGACTTGCATGAGCTGCGCTGGAGTTCGAGCGTCGTTTTGATAAAGCTCAACCGACTTCTGCGGCACATCATCGGCGAACCAATAGGCCGCAACATACACGGCGAGCAGCGACAGAAACCCGCATTCCTTAAGCGCTCCGCGCCACCAGATATTTGTATTCGGGCCGAGCCTGTCGCCCGCGTAGAACGCGATGCACGTCAGAATGATACTCGCCACTCCCATATGTCGTGTCCGCCGACTGGCTCGGCCACGCGTCGCAGCCCTTGCGATCTGCGCGAACGGCAACAGCAGGATCACCAGATAATGGAGCCATGCGGAGGGCGACAGTATTAACGCAGTAACGACCCATAAGGAGAACACTCGCCAGTCCGGATCTTCTTCCATATTGCGGCGAACAAGAGTGGCTCTGACTGTCAAAGTGATAATCGTTGCAATCGCAAGGACAATCATTGCGCACCGGAACAAGTCGAGCATCAGCGATGGATTTGGCGTGACCAGCCGCCAGATGAGCCGCGAAAGAAATGCCGACAGCGCGATATTGTGACTAGTCAAAAGCCATTGCTTACGGGTCAAATAAGCTAGGCCGATCAGGAAGTCAAAGCTGTTGGCCAAGCCAAATATTGCAACGGTAAAAAGACTCCCGGCCACTAATCCGGCCACTAGATAACGCAGGGTGTTCCAGCGCTGCTGCAGGACCAAATAGCCACTAACCAACAGCGGGAAGATCAGACATAGACTCGCACCCGCCAGTATGAAGCCTGCCGCCGCGTCATGCTTTTGCTCCATCCAGCGCATCGCCAAAACCAACGCCAGCAGGATCAGCATCTTGTCCTGGCCCCAAAACAGTCCGTCGGCGACCGGCGGATACCACACCACCAATGCCGCAAAGGCTGACGCCAGCGGCGGCGACAGGCCTGATCGCCCGCCAAGGAGCAGCGCAAGCGCGAGCGCCAATGCCAGGCAATTGATCATCGTCCAGGCCCAGAACGCCGGCCCCAGTGGCAAAAGGGTCAACGGTTCGAATAGTAGTACTAGAGTGGGAGGATCCGCCGCTTGCTTAATTCCGCCCGTATCGATTCCAAGTTTTTGCGCCAGGGGTGCGAACTCGGTGCGATAGATTGGCTCACCTGTGCGAGCTTCCAAGGCAGAAAGATAAAAGATCGCGAAATCTTTGTACCGGTCGCGGCCATGCAGGCTGTTGAAGATCATCAGGCCTTGAATTAGCGCGGTCAGCGCTAGGATCAGAGGCAGCCCGCCGCGGACCAACGCGAACAGCAGCCCATGTCCTGTAATTGGGCCGTTGATGCGTTGCATTTGGGCTGTTGGATTCAACCTGGCTCGACTGTTCCGAAACGGCCCTTGGATAGGAAGATTTGTTGATAGACGCGATAGTGATGCGTTCTACCCTCCTCGACCGCTAGCGTGCGAAGAGCTACCGGCCGCGCGCCATCCTGAACAGATGTAGTTATCGCATTGTGGCGTTGAGGGGTGTTGCTGCTCATCGCTCTGAAAGCCGTTTGCAGCAGACAGCTTCGCCTTTAGCTTATGATAATTTGCACCAGGGTGAAGACGATTCCCAGAATTACCGGAGACAACACCAGCCATTTGCTCCGACGATCAAGCCAATAACTCTCACTGTCCGTCAGATACACTGTCGTATTATGAATCCGAAGTGGAAATATGTGCCCATCAGCAGGTTGAGGCGACGTCGGTGCGGTACGCTCATAGTATGACATCAGGTAAAGCCTTGACAACGCAGTCAGGACAATCGCGGCGCCGCATAGATACACAATGATCTTGAGCAGAACTGGAATCATAAGGGGTGATTAGCGATGTTTATTTCGCCAACTCAATAGAGCCCAAGCAAATCCGCAAATGGTAGATAGCGTAAATAGAGGAAGACCAGCAACAAGATATTCACTCCAAGTAAGATAAACAACCGCACCATGAACGTTTAGCGGATATATACGGCCGAGCTGAACTTGCTCAAGCGCGGGTTTGGTGTAGATGAAAAGCATCTGAGAACAAACATGTACAAAGAATAAGGTTACCGTAAGATAAAGTAATAGTTTTAGCGATGTGGCTGGAGTCACTGGTTTTTTATTCACATAGACAAGTCAGGTCTCATGGTACCCCCAAGAGTCCAAGGAATGGCCGGAGTGATATTAATGGCAGGATCGCGGTGCTAGTTACCGAGTAACCGCCACCAGCTCCTATACCAGGGCCCCACGAGAATCCGAAACCATTAACCGGGCCGTCAGGACTTGTACCAGAGAAATATTCTCCACCAGCGCCCTCCGCGCTGGCGCCAAAATTAGCGAAGGGCCCTTGTAAATCGCAAATGTTTTTTGCATTTTTAGAAACTTCCAACAGGCCTCCGCTTGAAAGATCACCACCGTAGGCCATTGAACCGATACCTGAGGTAAGAGCAACGCCTATATTCCCCTCGCCGTCAACGACCAGACCGAGCGCTCCGGAAACAGTCAGACCATTTTCGGTATAAGAAATTGTACCCCCGAGAAATATGGTCCAAAGTCCAAACGGATCGATGAGATCCGCGGGATCATTCCAAACATATCCGTACAGATTCGTACCTCCGCCAGCGAATCCAATCGGATCCTGTGACGCGAACCGCTGGAAAGTGGGACTGTAGTATCGCGCCCTGTAGTAATAGAGACTGGTGCCGTCATTTTCGCGGCCGGTGAACTGATAGGGATTGGCACTGGCGGAGCCGCCGGCGGTGACATTGCCAAAGGGATCGTAGGTATAGCTGGTAGCGATCGCTCCCGATGAATTAGTCAGTCCGATCGTGCTGCCCAGCGCGTCGCTCAGGAATGTTGCCGTGCCGCTGGCATCGGCCCGGGTGAAATACTCATCGATATTCAGACCGGTGAGGAGATTGGCGGTGGCGTTGGGCGGGCTGGCGCTGTCGAGCTCCTGCAGCGGATTAAGCCCGTCGTAGAGGAACTGGGTAGTGGTGCCGCCGATGACCTTTTCGGCGCGCCGCCCGAACGGGTCGTAAACGAAGCTGGCACTGACGCCGCCGCTGATCCCGGTCAGATGATTGCGCGCGTCCCACGAGTAGGTATTTGTCCCGTCATAGGTCAGATTGCCGTTGGCATCATAGCTTAGGCTCTGGCCATTGAAGCCGGTCATCGCGTTGTCGGCGTTGAAGCTGTTGCCGCTCACCGCCGATGGCACGGTGGTCGCCGCGAGCGTCCCGGCCTTGTTAATGACATGCCCGGCCGTATCATAGCTGTAAGTCAGGGTACCCACGTCGGTGCTGCCCGCCCCGCCAGTGCCATAGGAAAGCTGGGTCAGGTGCGAGGCATTGTCGTAAGCGTAGCTCACGGTCACCCCATTGGGCAGGGTCAAGGTGGTGCGGCGGTTGGCGCCATCATAACCTAAACTGACACTCGCACTGCCTTGGGTGATAGTCGTCAGCCGGTCGGCATTGTCCCAGCTATAGCCAACGGCGCCTTGCCCTGCCACCTGCATCGAGGTGCGCCGGCTGGCCGCGTCGTAACCGTAGGTCACTTCGCCCTGCGGACTCTGTTCGTCGGTCAGATTGTCGAGGCCGTCATACGAACGCACGATCGTCCCGGCAATGGAATCGACGGCTTGGGTCAGGCGGTTGCCGCCGTCCCAGGTCAAACCGACGGTGCTTTGATAGCTGCCGCCGCTGTAGCCGAAGCCAATCTGAGTCGGACGGTTGAGCGCATCATAGGTATATTGGGTGAGGTTGCCGTTGCGATCTGTGGCTTGCGTCAGATTGCTGTTGCCATCCCAGGTATAGCTCGCGCTTGCACTCAGCGGATCGGTGCGGCTCGCCCGCCGATCCATGCTGTCATAGGTGTAGCTGGTTGTATTGCTGCGCGGATCGCTGACGCTGGCGAGATCGTCATCAGCGTCATAGGCGAGAGTGGTGGTGTCGCCCAATGGATCACTGATGCCGGTAAGATTATTCATGGCGTCGTAGCTGTAGGAAGTACTATGGCCCAGTGGGTCAGTCACGCTCAGCAGCCGGCCCACGCTATCAGTAAAGCGTGTCGTTACATTCCCCAGCGGATCGGTGATCGAGGCCAGATCGCCGCCGGTGTAGCCGAACTGGAAAGTCCCGGCCGCGTTGGTCAGCGAGATGATCTGTCCCTCACTGTTGTAGGAGGCCGTGACTTCGTTGCTCAGCGGATCGGTGACCGAAGTCAGATTGCCGTTGCCGTCGTGGCCCAGTGTCCAGGTGTGGCTCAGCGGATCCGTGAGGCTAGTCAGTTGACTATAGGCCGGGTCGTAGGTGGCCGAGGTGGTGACTGCTTGCGGAGTCCCATCCAACTGCGTGACGCTCGCCAGATTGTCGTTGGCATCATAGGTATAGGCAGTTTCGCGGCCCAGCTGATCGGTCATCGATGCAACCAGATCATTGCCGCTGCGTGTGAAAGTCACGGTTTGCTGCTCGGGATCGCCCACCGCCCAAGTCTCATTGGTAACGAAACCGTCGGAATTAAAATCGAACTGATGGCTGTTGCCACGCGCATCGGTCATGCCTGAGGAGGTCACCGCGCCGCTGCCATTGAGGGTGTACGAGAAGCTGAAGACGCCACCATCGGCATGGGTCTGCTGGGTCACCCGGCCATTGCCATCATATTGATTGGTCACCCGCGTGTAGTTGCGCGGAGTTGTAATCGTCGTCAGGTGCCCGCTGCCATCGTAGCCATAAGTGGTGGTGTGATTATTGGCGTCGGTATAACTCTCTAATTGGCCATTGCTGTTATAGCTGTAACTGACGGTGCGGCCGCTGTTGTCGAGCGCCTGAGTGATGCGGCCGTCGGAATCCAAGGTAAAATAAAACCAGCGGCCGTTCGGTGAGATTATGGCCTGGATCTTCTGACTGGAGTTGCGCGTGATGGTGACCGTGTTGCCGTTGCGGTCTTGGATGCTGTCCAGCAGTGAGAGTGCCCCAAACTTAAGCTGGGTGCCGTCTCTGAGCCTGAGCAGCCAACCGTGGTTGGCGATGCCCCAGGTAATGGTTGAGCCCTTGAACTCGCTCGGTGTGTGACCGGGCTGGAAAACCGCGTCGATATAACTGCTGCCGGACGAGGTGCGCACATAGTGGACCCGCCCGGCGTCCGGCAAGATGAGATCGGCGTAGGTGTAGCTGCCGCCGGCATCCGCCACCACGGAGATGTCATAAACATTCGCCATGCCGATGCCGAAAGCGGTGGTGGTGGTATCAGTCTCGCGGTAAGTACGGCCGAGGGTGATCGGAATCACATCGGGCAGCGTCAGATCGTCATGATCATAGACGAACAGCCCGCTGCCGCAATCGACTGGATCGGAGCATTGAGGCCCGCCATCTGGCACGGCACCAGGCGGTGGTGGGTTATTGGGACAGGCCGCAGTACAATCGTTAAGCTCGCCGAGACAAGTGGCAATTGGTCCGAGACCGGGCCAGCCGCCGCCGAGACAGGCATAGTACTGAGTGACGCAATCCTGCGAGCAGGTTTGCGCCTGCCCATTCACCGGCCAAAGCCATAATAATAGCGCCAGACCGAATAACAGGTTGGCCACTAAACGATTTACTGAATGCACGGCCCGATGCGTCTCAATTGAAGGCGCTGCCGACTTTGTTGAGCAGCCAGAGTCAATTTGCTGGCGAACCATCTCATCCTCCCCTTTTGATCAGCGCGCGTTGTAGTGGTTCGCCACCTGGGTCGCGCTCAGCGCGTACGGGTAGACTGCGGCTTCGCCGATGGTGCCGCCGAAATAGTCGCTGGTGGGCAGACTCGGCCAACCGCCGAAGTCGCCGTAACCCAGCATCCAATAGCCGGTGTAGTTTTGAGAACCGCCGCTGGTTGAACCAATCAGATTGTTATCTATGTAGAGCGCGATGCCGGTGCCGGTCGCGGTGCCGACGACGTAGTGCCAGTTGCCGTCGTTATAGTCGGCGCTCGAAGTTACGGTGTGTACGGCTCCGTCATAGGTCCCAAAGATGATCTGACCGGAATTAGTCATATAGATATGGCGGTCATTGCTTCCTGAACCGTTGGCCGCCGAATTGAAGCCGGCGATTTTGCCGCCTTTGTTGTAACCGCTGCTGGTCATGAACCAGGCCTCGACCGAGTAGGCCTGGGGATTGATGTACGGCAGAATCGAAGTGAGATAACCGCTCGAACCATTAAAGGTAACGGCGTTATCGCTGCCGAGCGGGCCGGTGACACCAAAGGTCTCGTTGCCCTGGTAGAGGCCGTTGTCGGTGGCGGCTTGCGCCGAGTCGAGAATGAACTGTGTGCCGCTGGCGTCGCCCAAGCGGTAGTAAGCCTGCGGTGAGTCGTTGAGGATCACCGCCTTATAGTCGGAGCCGCCGGTAATGCCCGCCGTTGCATAGTTGGCCGGCGCGGTAATCCCCGCCAAATAGTGATCGTCGATCTGACTTGCGCTGAGCGCAGTTGGATAGACCGTAGCCTCCTCGACCGAGGCTGCGATCCAGCGGGTCGAGTCTGCAGGATCATTCCCGATATAGGACATGCCCGATGGCGCTAAGGGTGCGCCGGTGGAAACGGCGTATGCCGTACCGTCCAGATAGAGGGTGGGATTGCCGGACCCATCGATGACCAGCGCTACATGGTGCCAGGTATTGAGACTGAGAGTCGGATTGCTGGAAGAAGTCAGCCAGCGGTCATACTCATACAACCCGATCAGGCTGTTGCCGCTGGAATCCCAGGTCCCGTTGCCGATGCCGATCCCGTAACCCCCTGAGCTAGTCCCGATCTTGATCAACGCGCCGTGCGTGTTAGCGCTGATATTCACCCAGCACTCGAGGGTCACGTTGGCGGTGCTTGCTGTGATCGCCGGCAGTTCGATTTCACCGGTCGAGCCGTTGAGCGTGATCGCGGTCTCGGAATCGCCATTGAGCGCACCGGTGACTCCGTAGGTAATTCCCCCTACCGGCACACCAGGATAAGCGCCATCGGCTGCGGAATTGGCCGCGGTCGGGCCGCTGGTCTCGGCGAGCCGCCAGTACGCCAGAGGATGATCGCCCGCAATCGTACTGCCATAGCTATCGCTGGGCGCGGGGGCGATGCGGCTCGCGTTGTAGAGCTGCAGGGTCACGCTGCCGGTGGTGGTCGAGCTGCCAGTGTTGATGTAGATCGTATAGGTGCCGGTCTGCGGCAACCGTTCGAGTGGAAACTCTCCGATACTGTAACAACCCGTCCCGCCCCCCTGCGTCGCGAGCGTGGATTGGTCGGGATTGAGGATCGTGGCCGCCGCACAGCTCAACGTCTGGTTGCTGGAATTCAGTTCGACATACTGGCCAGCCGTACCGCTGAAGGTGACCGCGATGTCCTGGCCGGGTTCGCTGTCGCTAACCGTCACCGGCGCGCCACCGATGCTGATCGTGCCGTTAACGGTCGGCGTATCGTAAATCTTCAGCGTCATGCCGCCGGTGTTGGTCCCTGCGGGTGTCACCAGAATCTGGTAGTTGCCCGCCGCAGGCAGGGTGATGCCTTGAAACACCGAACTGGCTGAACATGGTGTGTAAGACTCGAGTGTAGTGCCCGAAGCAGTCTGGACACTGACCGTCACCTGCACCACGCCATAACAACCGGGGAAGTTGGAATTGGTCATCTCCACCGCCAGTTGCTCATTGGCACTGCCAGTGAAAGTGAGTGCCATATTCTGGCCGGGGATCGCGCTGGAAACGTTGACCGCTGCCCCATCAATGGTGATGGCCTGGGTTAGCGTGGGTGTACTGTAGACGGTCAAGGTCATGTGACCGGTATTGCTGCCGGACGGCGTCACGGCGATGGTGTAGCTGCCGGTCTCGGGCAACGTGAGGCCCGCGATGATGCCGGTTGCTGCGCACGGCGTGAGCGTTCCGAGCGTGCTGCCATCGGGGTTGTACAGCGTGACCGTCACCTGCACCTCGCCATAGCAGCCGGGGAAATTCGAGCCGCTGACGTACAAGCTGACCGGCTGTCCGGCGGTGCCGTCAAACGCCACCAACGCGCTCATGCCGGCTGTACCGATGGTCACCGTGACCGGTGTGCCGATCGTGGTCGAGGTGGTCGAGCCGATCTGCGAAGTGGTCAACCCGCCCGGCGGCACGAAGAAATAACCGCTGCTGACGGCCGTCCCCGTCTGCGTGGCAACGGTCAAATGACCGCTGGTCGCGTAACTGGGTACCGCCGTTCCGAGAGTCGTAGAGGTGGCGGCGGTCACGGTGCCGCGGCTGTTATTGAACCAAATATCGTTGCTGTCGGGGCTACTCTGAAAATTGCTCCCGTTGACCGTGACCGCGGTGCCGGTGGGACCCAGAGTTGGAGTGAAGCTGGTGATGGAAGGCAGATTGCCGGAATTAACCGTAAGGTTTCCGGCGTTGACCTGATTGCCGCCGCAGGTCACCGCCACTGCGCCGCTGCCGGCACCATTTGGCACCGTGATCACGATCTGAGTTGCGGTGGCGGAGTCCACGGTCGCGGCGGTACCATCGACCGTGACCGTGGGGCTGGCGCAAAAGTCGGTACCGTAGATCGTCAGCGTGGCACCCGGCTGCTCGCTGCCCGAGCTGGTCGTGATCGCCGCCAAGGTGCCCGCCGGGTAGTCGGTGATCGCCAGCAGGTTGCCCGCTGCATCGTAGCTATAGAGAGCGGCGTCGCCCGCAGCATCATAGGCAATGAGGAGACGGCCGGCAGCGTCGTAGACGTAGCTCACCCCGGCGGCGAGAGCCTGGCCTGCAAAGCAGCATACCAACAATGCCAACAGCACCAGCCATCGGCTGTTGCGGCTGAGGCCACCGAAGAGAGCGCTTATAGTCATTAGCCCCCCTGATAAAATCCAAACCAGTACCGCCCCTTCGCAGTACGACCTCGGTGTAGCCGCGTGAACGGAGCGCACCGAGGCCTCCAGACAATAACCTCTCCTCTGTGAGGCCGACAAAAGCCTACCGGCTGGTCATTGCCCGCCAGCGATCGCACCAAATGGCAGGAAAAACAGGAAAGCTGGCGCTCAGCTGGAATGAAAGATACTTGGAAGCCGGATGAACCGGTCCCCCTTGTCCGATACTGCCTCCCTCAGGCCGTCTCGTCGCCTATCAGATACAGTCGCGATTTATTATTGTCAAGTCGTATAGATAACTTTTTGTAATTTGAAATAAGTTCTTAATACTTCTTGATGTTTATAATTGATTCCGCAGTGCAAGTTATGATTCTATGCACTCAGGCACGGCCTATCCTCTCACCTGCATATGTTCCGGCTGAATTCGATCGGCAGCGCTTGGCGCTGAGGCTGCCGGTCTCCCGACGCACTACGGTAAATTTCCCTTTCTTGAGTGTCCCCTAGTTGACGGCCCCCTGCCCTATCGCCAGCATCGAGGTGCGCCTGCTGCCGCGTCATAGCCGTAGGTGCCTCGCCCTGCGGGATTTGCTCGTCGGTCAAATTGTCGAGGCCGTCGGCTTGACGCACCCAAGCCAGATCGGCGCGATAAAGATCGTCCCCGTAATGCGGATCACGATGGATTAAAATCCACGATCTTATTGGCTGCGGAGCGCCCTGCACTGGTTCAACCGTGACAGACTGAGCTGGATGCTTTAAGCTGAAAAAGACAAGGGCCGAGGACGACCATGACGCTCATTCTCGAATTGCCGGATAATAAGGAAAAAGCGCTTAAAGCCAAGGCGCGCGCGCAAGGCGTGTCGGCCGAGCAGTACGCCACGCAAGTCCTCTCGCGCGATTTGGAACAGTCTGTAAGCGCGCCAGCCGGCACGGATAACCGACCGATTTCTCAGGTCATAGCTGAAATCATGGCGGATGTTCCGGCGGAAATAAGGGCGCAACTGCCCAAGGATGGGGCGAGCGAGCACGATCATTACATTTACGGCTGGCCCAAGAGACACGCTTGAGCACGGCGGTCTTTGCCGACACGTTCTACTGGATTGCTCTGACCCATGCGGACGATAGTGCGCATGCCGATGCGGTCGCCTTTGATGCAGCGCCGGGACGCCTTCCCATTGTTACGACGGAAGAGACCCTAATTGAATTTCTGACATTTTTTGGCGGGCAAGGGCCTTTTCTCAGAACCAAAGCCCTCCTGGTGGCGCGCCGGATCATAGGCGATCAAGAGATTCGTGTGCTGCCCCAGTCCCATGAATCCTTTCAGGCCGGCCTCGACCTCTACGCGGCGCGGCTGGACAAGGCCTATAGCCTGACGGACTGTATTTCGATGGCAACCATGCGGCGCGAAGGCCTGTCCGACGTCCTGACCAATGACCGTCATTTCGAGCAAGAAGGCTTTCATGCCCTCTTCCGGTGAACCGCAGATCCATTTGCCCGATGCTTTTTGACGTTTTCGCAAGCCCAAGCCAAGCGTGAAGGCAGGGTTTTAGCAGTCGTGATCGGGCCTGCCTTTGACCAGGCGCCGCGCCCACTTGAAGCAGCAGATGTTTTCAGGCGAGCCGCCGTCACCAACAGTCGACGAGCTGGCCGCCGAGATTGAACCGGACAACGACCCGAAACCGGAAATGTAAATCGATGGCTGCCAATTAGACTGCATAGGCCGTCCTCTGCCTCCCCTCCCCTCACTCTTAGCCCAGGGATTCGTTGGAGGAACAACCACGCAAGAACTTTCTTGACTCCCTCTCAAGAATAAGAGAATCATATCTCTCGTGTTCGCAATCTCTCGTGCTCTCTAACTCTCAATATGCAAATCATCGCCATTCTCGGGCAAAAGGGCGGATCGGGCAAAACTACCGTTGCGACCGCTCTTGCCGTCCGCGCTGCCCAAGACGGCAAAAATGTCGCGCTGATCGATCTTGATCCGCAGGGCAGTGCGACTAAATGGGGGAAGCGGCGGAAAGCGAAAAACCCAGCGATAGCCGCTCGCCAAGCGTTCGACTTGCCTGACACTCTAGATCTTCTGCGCAAGGGCGGTGCTGATCTAGTCGTAATTGATACCCCCGGCAAGATCGAGAATGCGGCTATGGAGGCCAGCAAGAATGCCAACCTTGTTCTTATCCCGGTCAAACCCACGCCGCTCGACCTTGATGCTGTGCGCGAGGTGAAAAATCTGCTCAGCTTAGCTGGCGATCCTCCTACCTACGTTCTTTTGAATACCATCCCGGCCCAAGGCAAAAAGCACGAGCAGGCGCGGGAGGTAATAGAGCAGCGCGACGGCCTCCAAGTCTGCGATGTTTATTTTGGTCAGCGTACCATCTTTGCCGATGCGATGATCAGTGGCCAAACGGCCGGGGAAGCGGACCCTGAGGGAAAAGCCGCCCGCGAAATCGACGCGCTCTATTCTCTCGTGATCTCATGCTCTCAACATCTCGATAAGAAGAAATCTCATGGCTAAGAGTAGCTTAACCGATCTTCTCGAACAGCAAGAGGCGCCACCGAGCGCCTCGCCTCCCATCAGAACGAAGAAAACCCCACCGCCCCGCACCATACACAAGCCGGGAGAGGTCAATATTTCGGCCTATTTCGATCCTGAGGTTAAAGCCGCTCTACGGCACGTCCAGGCGAAGACCGGCAAGAATATCAAAGCCTGTCTTGCGGAGGCGCTCCAACTGCTCTTTCGCAGGTACAACGTCGCCGTCACGGTGTCCGAAGAATAATTTAGCGTGAGTTCAACGAGCTATCGATTATGTTAAGCGCCCTTATCAGACTCCTGCAAATTGCATGACTCCATAATGGCCATCACGCCCAAAGAGACAGACGACGCGAGCACGCTGGCTCGGCCTACCCAGGCGGACTTTGATAATCGTCAGCTTAGTCTTTTCCAGAATCTTCTCTATAACACCGATGAGGAGCGCGAACGGCTTTCCCACGCGATCGAGCTCTGGGATAGCACCCCGCGCTACTCCTTCAACCGGAAGGCCATGAACAAGGCCCGCGTTAATGGCCAATTTCTCGTACCCCGCGAGCTTACTTTCCAGCACAGAGGCTATAGTTACACTCTTACCGTAGCTCCGGCTCGGCTTAAGGATTCCGATGGTGAGTTCCGCGATTACTTTCCCGGCGCGACCGAGGAACTGGTGGAGGAAGCACTACGCAAGCTCGCCATTGAGAAACAGGTCGGGTACTTCGACAAGCCCAATTATCGTAGCGGCGTTCTTTTTAGTCTCTACGAGCTTCGGCAGGAACTTAAGGATCGCGGCCATGAGCGCACGTTTCAGGACATTGTGCATGCCCTCAGTGTTCTCGCCCATTCTGTCCTGACCATAAAGCCTCATGTGGAAGGGGAGGCGCAGATCACGGCCTCGTGCCTGCCTTCACTGGTGGCCGTCTCGCGCGCCAAGCTCCGCACTGATCCCACATCCAAGTGGCAGGTTCAGTTCCATCCGCTCGTGACGGCCAGCATCGATCATCTTGATTACCGGCAGCACAACTACCATCTCTCGATGAGTCTTACGACCCAGCTTGCCCGCTGGCTCAACAAGCAGCTTGTCCTCAAATACACCGCCGCCAGCCTCATGAACCCCTTTGAGATGCGTTACAGCACGATCCGCCGCGACAGTCACTTGCTGGAACGTTACGCGCGTGTGCGTGATGCAATCGCCGTCCTCGAAGAATCTTTCAAGGAACTCAAAGACCGTGACGTGCTCATGTACTTCACACGCACCAACATCCGCGCGGAGCGTGGGAAGCTTTTCGACGTGGCATTCCAGCTCACCCCGTCGCCACGGTTCGTTGCGGAGGTAAAAGCCGCCAACAAACGCCTTCACGATGCCCGCACCAGAGGCGATAGCGCAAAGCCGGTGATTCCAGGTCGTGGATCAGAGCCAAAGGCGGTGATTCTAGGTCGCGGATCACGGTGATTCCAGGTCGCGGGTGGCATTTTCGCTACACCAAAGGCGGTGATTCTAGGTCGCGGATCAGCCAAAAGCGGTGATTCTAGGTCGCGGATCAGTTAAAAAGCGGTGATTCTAGGTCGCGGGTTGCGAGTTATCCAAGAAGGGCAAAACAAAAAGCGGTGATTCTAGGTCGCGGATCAGTTAAAGACGGTGATTCCAGGTCGCGGGTCGATTTTTTAATTCCTTTATTTTCCAATACTTACATCCATTTTTGGCCTCCTATCCTTTTATCCTTAGATCTAACCTTCTCTTATTCTTACAACATCTCCATAACACTAGGGGGCTAACCGCCCCCTCTGGCCTAACGGCCATTCACCCCTACTTAAAAGGTGGGCCCTACGGGCCACCAAAAATCCAAAGCAAACCACACTGCCGCGCCGCCGCCTGCCAAGGCCCAGACGGCGGGAAAAAGGGGCCGCAAGGAAGCGGCCCGGAAAACAAAACGGAACAATTAAAAGCGCGCGCCCTAATTACCGGCTTCCGGCGTTAGCCGGATCGCTCTCAACCTTTGCGGCCATCTCGGGCCGCCGGAAATAAATTGCCCGTCCGCATCGGAGCGGCGGGGCGTTCTGAACCAGGACGATCTGTTCGTCATAGCGCAGGCGCTGGAGGACCTCTTCGGGCTTGATCAGGCGGCGGGCAAGCTGTTGCTGGCTGGTCGAGCGGTGAGTGGAGCGGGAATTGTGCTCCCAACTCGATGACGAGCCGGTACCCTCACTGACCGAGTCACCCAACGCGGTGAATTCGCCACAGGCTTTGGAGAGAAAATCGGCCGCCTCATAGTCCTGAATGTGGGAGAAGAGCCGCAGATAGGCGGCATCGAACCAGGCCTGGCGGCCGTGCGCGCCCCAGCCTTGGGTGAGCTGGCCCAAGGACTGGTAGATGAGGCAGAGATTGATGCCGTACTTGCGGCCGGTATCGCGGGCGGTCTCGAGAATGCCCATGTAGCCGAGCCGGGCCACCTCATCGAGCAGAAACAGAATGCGCCCGCCGCGCAGGGTACCACGAGCCTCATAGACGGAATTGAGCAAGGCGCCGAGGATCACACGGGCGGCCTGCGGACTGGTCTGCAGGACCTTGAGCGGCAGATTGATGAACACATCGAGCTTGCCGGAGAGCAGGTTGCGGGTGCGGAAATCCGAACCGCAGACCAGGCGGGCGAGGGAGGGGAGGGCGAGCCACGACGTGGCGTTGCCGGCCTCGCCGTAGAAGCCGGAGAATTGCTTTTCGGTGATGTCTTTCAGATTGCCGGCCAATTGGGCGGGAAAGCCGAAGCCGTAGCTTGAGCCTTTGGCATAGATGGCTTCGAGCAGTTCCTTCAATTCCGGAATTGGCAGGGAGACCCGCTGGCGCAGGAGCGCGAGCGTTTTGCGTTCCGGCGGCAGGGCGGGATCGAAGATCAAGTCGGCCAGCAGGCAGCCAAGCAGGGCGCGGGCGGCGTGCTTGAAGTAATCGTCGTAGCGCTGGCCGGGAGTCTCGCCGCAGAGCCAGCCGACCACCGCCTGGATATCAATTAACGCCCGATCGGTGGCAGTCTCGATCCAATCCAGCGCATTGAACGAATCGGAGCGAGGATCTTCCGGGTTAAGTGCGACCACGCGATGTTGGAGGCCTCGGCGGGCGCCGTAGACCAGCCGCACGACCTCGGCCGAGGGATCGAGACAGACCAGGCCGGAACGCCACTCCAGAGCCGAGGGAACGACCGTGCCGGTGGTCTTGTAGCCGCCGGAACCGGCGAAGACCAACACATGGCCGGAACCGTCGTTGCCGTCGTAACGCAGCAGCGGTGCCTTGCCGCCGAGTTTCGGTTTCAGGTCGGGACGGTAGGCCTCGCCGATAATGATGCCGCCGCGCTTGAACCATTCCTTGGCCGCAGCGATCGGCAGCCAGTTGCTTTCACCATGGAGGGCCGAAGCAGCGCGCCGGACGCGGCCGGTATGATTGAGGTGTGGGCGCCCTTCGCGCAGGGCGGCGATGCTGAGTGAAACGGGCAACACGGCACCAACCACGGCGAACAGATCGGTCGCGCCGAACAGACTCAGGAGCGAATAGCGCGGATAGTAGGGTGCGAGGCGAGCGAGTTCGTCGGCGCCGGTCCATAGCCCTGAGTAGGCGACGGCGGCCACGGTCGAATAAAACAGCAGGCGCCCAACCCGATCGCGGCACAGCCAGACCAGGGCGAGCAGTAACAGCGGCGCAGTGCCGCCGACGGTGACGGCGCTGCGATAGAGCAAATAGCGTAGGGAAGGATTAGGAGTGTCGACGGCATAGCCAATCATCTGGAGTTGGGCGTAGTGGTGCAGGACCGCCATGAGGGCGAAAACAAATCCGGCAAAGATGATGTAACCGGAGAGCTCGCTCTTGAGCAGGGCGGCGCCGATCACCAACACCACCAGAACGAAGAGCGGCGGATAGACGGCGGCGGGCATGACTAATCACCTTGGCCGAAAGCTTGATCGCCCAAATCCTTCCAGCGTTGGCGGGAGGCGGCGGCCTGCTGTCCGCTCAAGACCCGTTTGGCGGCGGCGAGCAGGCCGAGGATGACGGCGGGTTCCTCATCGGCCAGGCCGGCCTTGATAATCAGGCCGCCGAGCTGGATCTTGCGCCGGGTATCGCGGCGGCGCTCATCGGTGGTCATGCGCGCTCTACGCGCCTGCAGGCGGGCGAGCGCCGTTCGCAGGAGACGCAGCTGGCGCGGCAGCTTTGGCGGTGCGCTTGAGAAAGGCGGCGCCGTGCGAGCGCCACTCCTTGAGCCGTAGATCGTTGGCCGTGACGGCGGATTTTAGTTCGAGCAGGGCGCCCGCCAGTAGCTCGTCGTCGGTTTCCAGGAGGCCGAGCTTGTCGATGAGTTTGCCGATTTCGGCGCGGCGCTTGCCGAGCAGTTCGGCCTGCTTGCGTTCGAGGCGCTGCTGTTCGGCTTTAAGCGCCTGCAGCTGGGTGGCGAGGTCGGCCATGATGAAGCATCTCCTCACCCCCCAGTGACAATGTTGATTCTGGTATTTTTCCCGCCAACGGCAGCGCGCGCAGGGCCGCAGGCGATTTTTTAACCCGCCCGATTGTAGCGCAACGTCGGGAGCAAAATCCTGCCTTGCATGGATCGGTTGATGGCGGGAGCTTTGGCGAGCGCGCTCACGCTTTAGCAAAAGGGTCGAGAGGGCGTCACGGCAAGGGGAGTGAAACCGCGAGCCCCCTCGCTTCCCCCCGAGCCCATGTGGGCTCTTGACCTTTGACCCTACGCCCAAATCCTCCCAACGTCTAATTGCGCCAAGGGTTACATGAACCAAGCTTGGATATGGCTAGCGAGCCAGTCGAGGGCGCCAGGGGTAACGCGCCAGGCCTTGAGATTGATCGCGGCGACCGCGATCGCTTCACTGGCGTCGCCGTGGCCCATAGCGCGCGGCCGATGGCGGGGCAGGGGCTGGCGGCCGAGCAGATAGGCTGGGACCTGGGCGTTACTGGCGAGCGCGGCATCAAGGGCGTGGCGGGCTTCGGCGCTGGGACCGCTACGGCGGAAGAGGGCCAGGGCGGTGACCCAGGTGAAATAAGCGCTGGCGGCATCGGCAGTGTAATGCCGGAGCAAAGCTTCAAGTTCCTGGCTTCGGCCGAGTTCGAGCAAGCCTGCGGCGAGCAGATAGCGGACGTGCAGATGGTCGGAGCCGTCAAGCCTCAGCAGTTCATACCAGTGGCGCAGCGCGTGATCGGGTTGGCCACAATCCCACAGGGTTTGCGCGAGACTGGCGCGGGCGCGCAGGTAGAGATGAGTTTCACGGCGTTGCCACAAATAGCCAACTTCGGACCGCAAGATGGTTGGGCCGAGGACGCGCTCGCCGGCCTCGACCGCTTGGCGGTAGAAAGCGAGGGCATTGAAGGGCGAGCGGCAGCCTTGGGCCAGGAACAGATAGGCCTCGAGACAATCGGGCGACAGCCGCAGCGCCTGCCGCGCCGCAACGCTACGGCGGCGGCGGTCGGCGAAGAGGCGAGCCTGTTCGAGCAGGGTCTCGGCCTGGCGGCGGGCCTCGCTGCGGTCACGGCTGGCCTCGGGTGCGGGCATTTTGGGTAACCTGGCCATAAGCGACCATTTTCCCGCCCTTGGGCGGCGCGGTGTCAGCCTTTTAGTGGCGGGGGAGTACTGGTTCGGGTTTAGCCAAAGCGGTGCGGCGGATCAACCCTCTGAGAGTCACGGGAGCGGAACGGAGCGGAGCGAAAGTGAGCGAAAAGTGCGCACTTATAGGTTGCTTTGCAATCTCGTGCTAAAGTGCCGCAGCGGAAATAGCTATGCCACGCAAGCGCAAACCCATGAGCCAGCCGCCCAAAAGCGAACGGCTGATTCCGTTACCGCAAGACCGGCGGCCCTGGTATCACGCGCCCTTAAGGGCAGCGGCGATCGGCTGGGCGGGCGTGCTCGGAATCTTCAGGCGGCGCCCGAAGCCGGTAGTAGTCCAGAAAAAACCGCCGCGCTCGCGCCGCCGCCGGAGAAGTAAGTAGCGATGGCGATTTACCATTTCACCGCCAAGATCATCGGCCGCAGCCACGGGCGCAGCGCGGTGGCGGCGGCGGCCTACCGTTCGGCCAGCGAACTGCACGACCAGCGCCAGGGCCAGAGCTTCGATTACAGCGATAAGCCCCACGTGGTGCATTCGGAGATCATGCTGCCGGAAGGTGCGCCGGCCTGGATGGCCGATCGGTCGCAACTGTGGAACGCGGTTGAACTGGGCGAGAAGCGCAAGGACTCGCAGGTGGCGCGCGAAGTCGAGTTCGCCATTCCGCAGGAGCTGAGCCAGGCCGAAGGCATCGCGCTGGCGCGGGAATTCGTGCAGCGCGAGTTTGTAGCACAAGGCATGGTGGCCGACCTCAACGTGCATTGGGAAGAGGAGAATCCGCACGCCCACGTGATGCTGACGATGCGCGAGGTGAATGAGCAGGGCTTCGGAGCCAAGGTGACGGAGTGGAACCGGGTCGAACTGCTCAAGGAGTGGCGCGAGCATTGGGCCGACCTGGCGAATCAGCACCTGCTGCGGGCGGGCTATGATATGCACATCGACCACCGCAACTACCAAGACCAAGGGGTGGTACTGGAGCCGACCAGCCATCTAGGCAAGGCGGTGGACGAGATGCGTGCGCGTGGCGCCTACACCGAACGGGCGCGGCGGCTGGAGGAAGTGCGCGAACGCAATGCGGAGAAGATCGAGCAGAAGCCCGAAATCGTTTTCGATAACCTGACCCGGCGCCAATCCACCTTTACTCGCCGCGATATCGCCCGCGAAGTGTTCCGTTACATCGACGACGGCGAACGCTTCAGAAATCTGCTGGCACGGCTGGAGGGCTCACCGGAACTGGTAGCGCTGACCTCGGCAGTGACGGACGAGCGCGGCAACGTGATCGAGCCGGTGCGCTACACGACCAGGGAGATGCTGGCGGTGGAGTCGCGCATGGCCGAGCGGGCGCAGGAAATGGCCGATACTAAAACGCACGGAGTAGGGGAGGGCACTCGCGCGGCGGCGCTCAACCGCCATAGCTACCTCAGCGCCGAACAGCGCGAGGCAGTCAGATTCATCACCAGTGAGCGATCAATCGAGGCGCTGACCGGCTTCGCCGGAGCGGGCAAGTCGGCGGCCATTGCGGCGGCGCGGGACGCGTGGCAGGCCGAAGGCTACCGGGTGCTGGGCGGGGCGCTCTCGGGCATCGCGGCGGAGAACCTGCAACGCGAGTCCGGCCTCGAAAGCCGCACCTTGGCGTCCTGGGAAAAAGGCTGGAAAGAGGGCCGCGAGCGGCTCAACCAGCGCGACGTGCTGGTCATCGACGAGGCCGGCATGATCGGCAGCCGCCAGCTTGAACGGATCGTTTCTGCAGCCGCTGAACGCGGCGCCAAGGTGGTGCTCGTTGGTGACGCCGAGCAGCTCCAGCCGATCGAGGCGGGCGCGGCATTCAGGGCCATCGCCGAGCGGGTAGGGTACCAGGAACTCTCCGGCATCCGCCGCCAGCGCGAGGCGTGGCAGCGGAATGCCTCATATGATTTCGCGCGCGGTGCACCGGACCGCGCGTTCAATCGTTACCAGGCCCATCACGCGATCCATTTCGGCGAGAACCGGAGTACTACGAAGGAGGATTTGATCAAAGATTGGTCAGAGTACCGCGCCGCCCAAGGGGCGGAAAAAGCTGCGCTCATTCTGGCTCACACTCGGGCTGATGTGCGCGAGTTAAATCTGAACGCGCGGGCAATATTGAAAGAGCGGGGAGAATTGGGGAAGGAGAGCAGGGTTGAGGTCGTACGCGAGCTGGCGGCCGATGACGGCACCGCCAGCATCGAACGCGGCGAACGCTACTTCGCCCCCGGCGAGCGCGTGATGTTCCTCAAGAACGATCGCGAGCTCGGCGTGAAGAACGGTTCGCTCGGCACGGTTGCCGAAGTGAGCAAGGATGCCATGCGTGTGGTGCTGGACGGCGCCGAACGGCGCGAAGTGAGCTTCGCCCTCAAGGATTATGCGGCGCTCGATTACGGCTATGCCGCCACCGTGCACAAGGCCCAGGGCGCTACGGTCGATAAAACTTTCCTGCTGGCCACTCCCGGCATGGACCGCCATCTGGCCTACGTCGGCATGACCCGCCACCGCGACGGCGTCGAGGTCTACGCCGGACGCGATGACTTCAAGGGCTTCGATGAATTGAAAGAAAAGCTTTCAAGAGCGCGGCCCAAGGACTCCACCCTCGACTATGCCCAGCGCCGTGGCCTGGAAGCCGCCCGCGCCCA
>Ga0335072_10001843_pt1 | contig 33716 bp, 38 predicted proteins | sample Lox_Sample_21_FD_206725 | JGI IMG/M metagenome (GOLD analysis project Ga0335072, IMG submission 206725) | Soil microbial communities from Loxahatchee National Wildlife Refuge, Florida, United States - Lox_Sample_2.1 | ecosystem: Environmental > Terrestrial > Soil > Wetlands | place: USA... | reverse complement strand
GCCCCACATAGGTAAGGGGGTGGCGCTGGTTGCCCAGGCACCATCTTTCGTGTACATATATGCCCGAATCTTTCAGATAGCAGAAATGACACTCAAGTTTCTACGCAACACCTCCCACGAGAACCTGCTACCTACGACGAATACCTTGCTTCCTCCTACGAGAACATGCTACCTACGACGAATACCTTACTTCCTCCTACAAGAACATGCTGCCTATACCTACCTCCTCGATTTCGCGACCTATCCAAAGAAATACCTGAATCAAAAGATACTTTGGAGAATAGATTCAAGATCCACTAATTCGAAGCCGGCGATGGAGTCTTGCATAAGGATGACAGGTAGTTCTAACTGATGAGATGGGAACTGATGGCTCCCTAAGTCATCATCTGGAGTGGCGATCTCTCTTTGGGAACGCTGTGATGCAGTCAATACAATTGGTGACATGGTAGGTAGCAGGCAGGCGTTTCCAGACTGTTGAGCTTATGTTTCTTAGCCATTCCCGTCTGTTCCTTCGTCCCACACCGGCTTTGAGCCATGGGAAGATGCCTGAGGTGAACTTAGCCAACAGTTTATGAGGTAAGATTCTCGAGACAGCCATCCCAAAAACAAGTTCCGGGATCGGAGTCGAGGAAATGGCGCATGCGGGGGGAGTCTGGGGGGGGGGAACAGCGATGGCGTGGGCAGCAAAACATTACAGGTTTGGAGCACTTTGTCAAACAGAAAATGAATTTCGAGAGCTTAATTGCTTGGTATATTGATTGTACAATTGTGGATTCTATGCTTTCAGCCTGAAGTGGCCTTTCTCCACTGCATCAAATCCACGAACTGCTATCACACAGACGCTAGACAGCATCAGCAGCGCGAAATCATACCATATCAAATTTATGTACGCCTCTGGCACAGCGCCATTTCCGACAAGCGCCCCTCCTACTGGCGAGCCCCAGAGAGCTCCAAGCCCGCGGATGAAGTAAATGAATCCGTTGACTGAAGCGTATGCCTGCGTTCCGAAAACTTCGATTACGGTTGTGGGAAACAGCGAGTTATATCCTGCGGAATGGTCAGCTGGCTTAGCGAAACGATCACAGAATCACCTGCCACCAGAAAATACGCCGTATGTAACCACAAATGCGATCCACAAACCCGTATCGTTTTCCATAGCACTTGCTAGCCAGAAAGCAACAACCGTGATGGCACTTCCAAGCACACTTATCACGAGGGTGTTCTGTCTCCCGGCCACATCTGCGATGAAGCCCATTATGATCCGGCTTGCTGTATTTATGCCGTTATTGATGGCCAACAATGCTGCTCCAAAGGCGGCCGTGTATCCCAGGCGTGTAGAAAATTCGGACAGGAAATTCAGGGGCACGAGATTCCCACCGGCTTGGAGCATTGCTGCTATCGCTTGCAATATGAATGCCGGCTTTTTGGCGATACTTAGATTGACTAACGTAGGCCGCTTAGTTAGGCTTCGGGATGGTGGCGTTGTCCAAACGATTGGTACAGCAATAGCGAAGCTTGTTATGCCCAATATACGCAAAGTCCATCGAATGCCCGTCTTTGTGAGTAGTAAGCGAGTGATCGGAGCATAACATAGGCCTCCAAGACCTGCTGCTGATAGAATGAAGCCCATAGCAGATCCGCGGTGAGCATCGAAGTACTCGGGTGCGACAGCAAGGACGGGAAAATAAAGCAGAGAGGTGCCCACTCCGTACATGAGACCTTGTGTCAGCAACAGCTGCCAGATCTAGCACGTGTTAGCTTGATGTCTAGACTGTAGCTTAGGTATGTTTGGCAGCCTACATTGTGACTGAAACCAGCAAGCACATATCCGAGGCCAATCAATGCAGCTCCAGCAAGGGTTATTCTGCGAGGGTCCTGTACCCGCGCCATAAGTGGATTGACAAAAATGCTTCCGCCCCACGTCAGTCCTGCTCCAAGGGTACCAACAAAAGCTACAAGAGCTTTGCTGTTTAGTTGGTTAGCAGGAAGGAAGGCTTCGCGCTTGTTGTTGGCGGGGTCCAAATAGTATGTCAAGAAAACACCATAGGATTGGTTCATGCCAATGGTAATGAAGACGGTGAAGAACGAACAAATGAGGATGCTAAGCTGGCGTTGGCGAGATATGGGTAGCATAGCAGGCTGAGCATTGTCTGGTGCCTCCGCACTTGAGATTTCATGCTCGACAACATCCTCTGAGAGGTGAATCGAGTCACGCTGATCAAATTCGATATCTGCGGATGCCATTTCTGGGTTAGTTCATATCCTCTCTCATCCCACTGCTCATAGTATCCGTGTTTGATGTGTTGATTGATCTTATTCTGACGCACTAGCGCTTCACTTGGTACACATGGCGAGTATGTTGTGCTGACGAAGGACTTGCCCACGCGTTGCTTCGATTGGCGACTGCTGTTGCAGGTCTCGATCCGTAGCGGGCGTGTTTCTTGCGGAAAACGAATAAGAAGAGGATCAAGAGTGTAACAGCAACCACGAATGCAATGATGACGGCCTTGAGCCAAGTGGGGAAAGGGTTGTGGTGGTTGGTATTGGAGAAGTTTAAGTAAGCTGTGGAGGACGTAGCAGCGGGCGCCGAGGCGGTACTGTTCGGATGTTGCTGAGGGGCCATTGTTGGGGAATGGGCAGCAGGTCAAGCTTTCGCGCATAGATCTTGCGAATGCTTGGGGTACTTGTGTGGAGTTCACGGAAGGGATTGGGAACGAGAGTGGAGTCTTGACAGGATTAGACAGTGGTTGGAGAGAGTGAGGTTGTTGTGATATCAGGAAAGTTGGGAATGTCTCCAAATCCGAGAGGGGTTTCTCCCACGCATACTAAACTATGGCGCGCAATAGGGACCACCCCACAACTAGCGCAAAAACTCGTTTTTGGCAAACTCAGATCTCGCCAAATCGACCACCGTTTGTAAGGTCGACCTTGAGCTATAGGTAAGTTCTGCGGACTTATGGACCAGTTTGGAGAAAAAGATCTCTCCCGCAGATAGAAATAATGCCAACCTGCTCAGTGTTTCCTTCGTATCACCTGCACGGACGGGAGGTGGAAGCTGTGAAGGATATTTTGAGAAAAAAAAGGTAGATGTCAAAGGAATGTCGACATGATCGTCACCAACACTGATATGCCGAATAAGGCGCACTCATTGCCCTTCCTGTAGAAGCAAGGGCTGCCTTGATCAGAAACCAGCAGAGCGCTGCGCCCTCAGGGTCAATCTAGTCCAGCTGAAAACAAGGGTACGCCAAGCCCGGCAATTGGGAAAGGGCCGTAAGCCTGCCAAGCACGCAAAAGCGCAGGCTTGGCGCAACCCCTCAAAGGCTGCCGTAGAAGACAGGAACTCTTTTGGCAGCGTTCAGTTTTCCACATAGTGCAGAGCATGCATCTAGTTGTCATTTGGAATTTGAGAGGCGTGCTACCAGCAGGCCTGTGACCTGGGACCAGCTTGTTACGATCTAAGCGCCCGTCTAACCACGTTTGCCTCTGACAGCTTCAAGATTGCTGTTTCGGCAGACCTCAATACACGACTTGCCATACGTTGGAAAACACAGGTGGCCATACTAAAGCTGTCAAGGTCGGCCGTAGCGGACCTCCTATAGTCACCATGCCTCCAATTTCCGATCTGGTGCAAGACACAAAATTAGAGACACAGTTCTATCGCGACCACACCGAACATGTGTATTATGTGACTGGTGCCACTCCTCGCCAACGAAAGGTGAGGAAGGCAGAACGGTGGGAAAGAGATGAACATATTGGCACCGGTGCTTTCGGGACCGTTTGGTTGGAAAAGTCCGTGACAGAAAATGGTGCAGTACAGCATCGAGCTGTTAAAGAGATAAGGAAAAGTGCAGAGAAATCTAGAGCCGTTGACTATAGCCGTGAACTGGAAGCCATTGCCAAATTCTCCCATCCCAAGGTGCGAACCCCTTTTTCATGTGGCACTTGTTTTCTCGCGCATCTAAGCGATTAAAAGCTTACGAGGAAAGTAGTATGAACGATGCTTTGTGAGATCATCTGGTTGGTACGAGAACGACACCAGTATTTTCATTGCCATGGAATATTTTTCCTATGGAGATCTTCAGAATTATCTCCTTTCGCCGATTCTAGAGGGAGAAGTCCAGCAAATTACCTCCCAGGTCTTAGAGGGTCTGTCATTTATGCATGATAATGGGTTCGTGCACCGGGATTTAAAACCGACCGTTAGTATATCTTCAAAACTCCTATGACCATTCTTGCGCTTCCGGCGCTGTCTAACAATTCACTGTTGCAAATAGAATATCCTCGTGAAATCCGCAGGTCCAGACTGGTGGGTAAAGATCGGTGATTTTGGAATTAGTAAGCGAGCAGAAGAGGGCTTGACGGCTCTACGGACCTTGATTGGTACCCCTGGTTTCCTTGCACCGGAAGTGCTCGTACAACTTTACTTTCCCGACGACAGCGACCTCGAAATTAGCGAAGAATATACGGCAGCTGTTGACATGTGGTCACTTGGCGAGATTGCCTTTCGTGCCTTGACCGGAGAACAGCCATTTCCGATCAGATCTATGAGGACATATATTAAGGGGCTTTCGAGTTTTCCCTTAGATGTTCTGCGTGCACATGGGGTGAGTAACGAAGGATGTGACCTTGTGAAGAGCTTAATGGCTCCAATACCCAAGGATCGCTTGACAGCGAAAGAAGCCTTAAGGCATATATGGATCGAGCCTCAAGAAGCCTACTCACAAGCAAGGTCAAGTATCGAAATGAAAAGGTATCTATTATTGATCACCACTAGATGGGTTCCCTCAGAATTTTATTGATCAACTGATATTATCTCTAGATTCAGTCCTCCTGCAAAAGAAGCAATACCTTCTTCAGAATATCCCACAACACAGGCATCAGCGCGCTGGAGCACCTTGGATAACCAACAGTTGGGGGCCGACACCAGCGGCACTGGTTATCCGTCCGCCGTATCATTCCCGAGCCAAGACTCGTCAGAAATACTGAAGGACAACCCATCGGAACCTGAGAAGAAGGGACTCTTTGGCAAGTGGAAGGCGAAGATGTCACAATCGAAGGAAGAAAAGAAGGAACGAGAGATGAAAAGCATGACATTTCTGACATCCAACGAAGATTCTCGCATTGGTGGCGCCACGACATCCTCAGACACCGCCATCTCAGACATCACCATCTCAGACACCGCCATCTCGGACATCGCCATCTCAGACACCGCCATCTCAGACATCATGCCTCAACCAATGCAAAATACTACAAGAAGCCCTTTTATAACTGAACGTCCTGCAGAGAACCTCCAGCTCGAAAGAGAGATTATGAACCCTGGAGCACAACTAACTGAAGACGGTGATAATACCATTTCCAACAGACCTTTGCTATTACCAAGCGCGCGACCAGGGCACTTGCAAACAACAGCCTCTTCAGATCCTGCATTCAGTCAGACGCCTAAGACAGAAACGGTAACCAAGGTTTCGGCAAAGAGAAAGCCTATCAATGCAGCTGCCGGCAGCGGTGGACAAACGACTCTGTATCAGGCAGCTTTACAAGGACATGACAGCTTGGTCCAGTTGCTGCTAGAACAGGGGGCCGATATACATGCAAAGAACGTCACTGATGGATATATGGCACTACATATCGCCGCTCTAAGAGGGCATGAGAAGGTTATTCAGATATTACTGGCAACGGAAGCTGATGTCAATGCGAAGACCACGGAAGGATGGACAGCACTTCATATGGCAGCTGAGAAAGGACATGCGGGAATAGCTCGGTTACTGCTAAGTAAAGGATCTCATGTCAATGCAACTATCAGCACTAGACAGACACCTCTACATTCGGCAGCTTTTAATGGACATGACAGCTTGATCCAGGTGCTGCTAGAACATAAGGCCGATGTCCATGCAAGGCTCGTTAGTGGACATACGGCACTGCATATCGCCGCTGAAAGAGGACATGAGAAAGCTATTCAAGTATTATTAGCAATGGGAGCTAATATCAACGTAAAGTCCACGAAAGGATGGACAGCACTCCATCTGGCAGCTCAGAATGGACATGCGGGAACAGCTCGGTTACTGCTAAGTAAAGGATCTCATGTCAATGCAATTACCAGCACTAGACAGACACCTCTACATTCGGCAGCTTTGAATGGACATGACAGCTTGATCCAGGTGCTGCTAGAACATAAGGCCGATATCCATGCAAGGTTCCTTGGTGGACATACGGCACTGCATATCGCCGCTCAAAGAGGACATGAGAAAGCTGTTCAAGTATTATTAGCAATGGGAGCTGATATCAACGCAAAGCCCGCGAATGGATGGACAGCACTCCATCTGGCAGCTCAGGATGGACATGCGGGAACAGCTCGGTTACTGCTAAGTAAAGGACCTAATGTCAATGCAACTACCATCATCACTGAACAGACACCTCTGCATCAGGCAGCTTTGAATGGGCATGACAGCTTAGTCCAGTTGCTGCTAGAACATAAGGCCGATATTCATGCAAGGTTCGTTGATGGATATATGGCACTGCATATCGCCGCTAAAAGAGGACATGAGAAAGCTGTTCAAGTATTATTAGCAATGGGAGCTGATATTAACGCAAAGACCACGAAAGGATGGACAGCACTCCATCTGGCAGCTCAGAATGGACATGCGGGAACAGCTCGGTTACTGCTAAGTAAAGGACCTAATGTCAATGCAACTACCAGCATCACTGGACAGACACCTCTGTATCAGGCAGCTTTGAATGGACATGACAGCTTGATCCAGTTGCTGCTAGAACATAAGGCCGACGTCTATGCAAAGATTGACACCGATGGGTTTATGGCACTACATATCGCCGCTCAAAGAGGACATGAGAAGGCTGTTCAAGTATTACTAGCGATGGGAGTTGATGTCGACGCAAAGACCACGAAAGGACGGACAGCACTTCATCTGGCAGCTCAAAACGGGAACGAAACGGTAGTGCGAATTCTGTTGGAGAAGGGCGCCAACATCTCAGCAAGGAATCAATTGGGACTGCAGCCGCATCACGTAGCGAAATTACATGGGCAGAAATCCGTGGTCCAAATTCTAAATGAAAGACGTCGCGCGAAATAAGAGACTCTTTTCCTTCGAATGGGGAAAGATGGCGTGGGAGCGTGAGTAAGATTTTTACCAATAGGGAGATAGTGTGGCAGTAGTCACCAGGTGGAAATCGGGTCGATGTTGTGTATGCAAAAACTTCAATTTGTTTTCGTAGGATGGAATGGGATCTCTCTATCATCTTGATCAAAATCTCTTACCGGCGACTGTGCCTTCCTTCCCTTTCTCCGCCTTTTCTTCGGCGGTAAATCTCTCCCGACATCGTCGAGTCGACCAGAAAAGATGCATCGACAAGCATTCGGGCTGAGGGAGACGGTGCTGGGCAAAGAGCATTCTTCCACACTGACGAGCATGGACAACCTGGCGTCAGTGCTGAGGGATCAGGGCAAGTACGAGTAGGCGGAAGAGATGCATCGACAAGCACTCGGGCTGAGGGAGACGGTGCCGGGCAAAGAACATCTATCCAATCCAAAATAGGCCAGATTTTGCAGATGCTGAGAAGCTATTTTTACTCTTCAAGTATCCCTGGGAACTCCCACTCCCCAGGGCCATGACGGAAACTATTTCTGTTCCTTCCCAAGTGCCCTCAGGGACTCCCCAGGGCATGACGGAAGATATTTTTGTTCCTTCTAACGATACGAGCTCAGGTACTTCTTTGAGCAGGCTGCGAAGTTGAGGAGGCCGAGGTAGGCAGCAGGTACTCGTAGGAGGTACCACAGGTATTCGTAGGAGGCAGTATAGGTACTCGTAGGAGGCAGCACAGGTACTCGTGGGAGGCAGTAGGTGCCATCTGGGGAAGACAGCGCATTTAGTGTGGGGGTATTTGATCACGAAAACGAGGCCATGTTCGGGGCCGAGCAGTATTGATGTACCTGTATTTGCTAGCAATAGATTTCTGGCAAATAGCTGCCAACTATCAGGGCCCTCAAGAAATGGGATTGGGAGATCGCAAGAAGTTCAATGACTGCCTACGGCAATCTTTCCCCGGGATCTATTGTGAGAATGAGTCACAGCTTCGAAATCAAAATCACTTGCTCTAAAATCGACACATCTGCATCAAAATCGTGTTCTGGAGCTGCTCAGACATTGGATAGGTCAGGCTTTAATGGAGCAAAGGCACGCGCTTCTCCCTCACATTGCTCCCATATTCCATCAGAGCTCCCAGGCTTTCGGCACCGCGTCTGAGCTTTCGAGAATCCTGGTTAAGCTGGCCCAATCCTACGGTGGGGTATAGGGAACTTTTCCCAAAAACTAAAATTTGAAAATCTGGCACTCTAAGATGCATGCTCTGTGAGCGCTGCACGCCTGTTTAAGATGCACGCCCGTGAGATGCACGCCCATGAAGTACGCGCCTATGAGGTGCACGCCCATGAGGTACACGCCTACAGGTGCAGGCCCGTGAGGTGCATGCCAGTGAGGCGCACACCCATGAGGTGCATGACCGTGAGGTGCAGGCCCGTGAGGTACACGCCTATGAGGTGCACGCCCATGAAGTGCAGGCCCGTGAGGTACACACCCATAGACACATACCCGTAAGATGCACGCCCATGAGATGCATGCGAATGAGGTGTATCTGCACGCCCGCGAGATGCACGCCTATAGGAAGTGCAATAAGGTAATTCATTGATTCTGATGCCCATGCAACTTGACCACAACTCCTCAAAGCAGGTTCAATGTACGCTGAAAGTATGTACAATGGAAGTCGATGCCTCAAAGTGTCGAGGTCGATGAAACTACTGCCCAGGCGCAATAAGCATTCCTTTCTTTGATGCGTCGTGCTCCCACCCGCCAGCTAGTGCCTCTCCCCCATGTTTTTCCGCATAATCCTTCATACGACGTTCGAGCTCTGGTCTAAAGTGCCGGATGAGACCTTGAATGGGCCATGCAAAAGCCTCACCAAGAGCTAGAAGTGGTCAGTTGACGTTCCTATTGACGTGAAGAGGCTTACTTACCGCAAATCGAATGTCCCTCAACTTGCTTCGTCAACTCTTGAAGCATATCAATCTCCCTCTCCCGTCCTTGACCCTTTTCAAAACGTGCCATAATGTTCATAGTCCAGTGACTTCCTTCTCTGCAAGGTGTGCACTGTCCACAACTTTCGTGCTTATAGAACGCTGATAGCCTTGAGATCATCCGGACGACATCAGCACTCTTGTCCATCACAATGACTGCCGCAGTACCGAGTCCAGACTGGTTGTCCTTAAGGGCATCAAAGTCCATCATCTGATCATCGCAGATGTGCTTTGGTAGGATTGGCGTCGATGAGCCACCAGGGATGACGGCCAGCAGGTTGTCCCACCCGCCTCGGACACCACCGCAATGCCTATCGATCAGTTCTCGGAGCGGTATCGACATCTCTTCTTCGACTGTGCAAGGATTGTTGACATGACCGGAAATACAGAAGAGTTTCGTGCCCTCATTTCTCTGACGTCCAAACCCAGCAAACCACTTGGCACCCCTTCGCATGATTGTTGGACAGACAGCAACGGTCTCGACGTTTGTGACGGTGGACGGGCAGCCGAACAAGCCAACAGCAGCGGGGAAAGGAGGCTTTAGTCGAGGCTTGCCAGCTTTGCCTTCGAGTGACTCGATCAGGGATGTCTCTTCACCACAGACGTATGCTCCCATTCCCCGATGTATGTAGATATCGAAGTCGTAGCCACTGCCACAAGCATTCTTGCCGATCAACCCTTCCTTATATGCCTCCTGGATAGCTCGCTGAAGCACTGTAGCTTCGTGGTAGAATTCACCGCGAATATAGATGTAGGCCGCATTGGCGTTCATTGCTCTGCCAACGACAAGGCATCCCTCCACGAGTTTGTGCGGATCCTTTCGCATGATCTCTCGATCCTTGCATGTCCCAGGTTCGCCTTCATCTGCATTGACGACTAGATACCTGGGTTTGGTGTCTTTCTCCCAGTCTTTGAAGTTCATAAATGACTAATCAATTGTCAGTGTGAGCGCGACCACGCCGCCATGGAAGTCTTTGCTTACGAATTTGAGACCAGATGGAAAGCCAGCACCACCTCTCCCTCGGAGCCCTGAAGCCTTGATCTCATTTATGAGCCAGTCATGGCCTTTGAGCATAATCTCCTTTGTCTTGTACCAATCTCCAAATTTCATTGCGCTCTTCAAATCGGTACCATAGCGTCCGTAGAGGTTCTGAAATATCCTATCCTGGTCTTTGAGGCCACCATATTGCCGTGGAGGGGGTTTGCCATCTTGCACTGTTGCCATAGACCGGCTTTGGGTAGGGATAGTGGAGCATGCTGCACCTGCCGCTGGCAGAGAGCGAGAGCTGCGGGCAGCAAGCTTCGAGGCCGATTGACCGGACGGTCTGAGAATCATGGTGGCTGCCGTCGTAATTGGCCAATTCAGCAGGTGCTGAAAGTGCTATGCAGTTGCGACGAAAGAGTTGTGGAAGCGGCGTACCGTGAATGATGATGCTAGGATTGTTTCGGGTTTCTCCTCATTGGCCACTAGCAAGTCTCTCTTGGCCTGCTTGGCCGCCCGAGCCTTACTGTGTAGCAATTTTCTACAATACACGACATCCTATTAGATGCTCCGGCTTTATAAAGCAACAGCAATATTCCTTACAAGAGTTCGCTAAGCGCTCATCTTTGAACTGTTCCAGTATTTACTGGTGGACGGCCGATTTACGGCGTAGCTCACAAGGGTCTCTTGCTGCCTGTGCTCGAGCCAGTGTGCTTGTCTTGAATACAATAAAGAAGGTTCATTTCCAAATCTCATGTTCGTTTGCATTTCCTAACTAATTTCCCTTTTTATCATCCTCACCCTTTCACAAAACCCCATCCTCCTCAATGCCTTTAACCAACCCCTCCACAAACTCCCTATCAACCGCATCCTCCCTATAAGCCACCATGTCCTCTCCATAGTGGTCCCACACCAGCCAGTCCTCCGCCCTGACACCGGCCCGCGACTCCAGCAGCCCCGCCGCAATGTCGATCGTGTCCTCTTTGCCCGTGTTGCCACGATGGCGGTAGTAGAACACGTTTGCGCCGCACGTGGAGCAGAAACCACGGGTGACTCCGGGGGAGGTCTTGTAGTAGCTTAGAGCGGGCATATCCAACAGATCCAATGACTGGTGAGTTTTGCTGTTTCTGATCCGCTCTCTAGGCACAAAGGCCCAGCTGGTGATCTCGAAGCCCGTCACTGTACGGCAAGATGTGCACGCGTCAAGACCAGCGGGGTATTTGTTCGAATCCGTCTCATTTGAATCCGAATCAGGTCTCTCGATCTGGAAAGATACAGCGCCGCAGTGACAGCTCGCCTTCAGGATATCCTCATGTTGCATATCAGTCGAGTCTGACGACATTGCGCGGATTTCATTCCGGCTTTTCTCAGCCATCGCTTTCACATCCGCGAACGCAAACTTCTCGGAAGCCCTGCTTCGGACATGCCTGTCAAAGCGTTGATCATTTAGCCACAGCCCTGCCCCACCATCCTTCGTATCTTCGAGCCACATCTGCACCCTATTCAAAAGCCCACCGCCCGTCCGATCCAGCACGCCAGTTGCGAACTCCCATTCACCAGGCTCAAAGTTTCCAATACTTGCGCCGCATCTAGGGCAGAAATAGCGCGTCAGAGCGTCAGAACTGGCGTAAGCGGTCACGGCTGAGACGTCTGGGCGGTCTGGGGAGGGAATGACGGCGAAGCTGCTGAAGACGTGGCCGGAAACCTTGCGGCAGGTATTGCAGTGACAAATGGCGGATTTAAGGGGCAGAGAGGAGAGGGGGAGGTTGTAGCTTGTCTGGAAAAGAGTGCAGTGGCATTTGGCAGTCAGAGTTAGGGTTTCTGTCGTGTGAGGATTGGACGACTCCATAATTCTGAAGAGACACAGTACAGGTTCGAATAACTGGGTGATGGAATCAAGCGATACCAGCGACGGAGAATTTGATATATGTGACCGCTCTCTTCATGAAGTTGGTGAACGCTACGAGACAGAAAAGAAGAGGGGCAGAAACGAAACTGGTGGTCTTTACGATCAGTAGATCACTTGCTCAAATGATAGTTGCAAAGGCTCCTCACTGACCTGGCACACGTCATACTATCTTCTCGATCAATCGATTCTATTGAGTAACTTGTCCTCATAGCACGAGTTGACTGGCATGCACTTACGAAGGGCGCGGACTTAGGCTAATGTGGGAATGGTTTAACCGAAGTTGGCGCACCGGGGTCATATGCGTCGGTGGAATCCGATCATCTCGTATAACTACGCTCGTTCGATCAACTGATGCCGAGATTGGGCGTACGAAGCTGTTGGCTAGAAGTGAGTCTGCCGTCTGAATCTTTTGTACATTTTACTGGATGATTTAACACGCTAATTGTGCTGTATAAAGGTACTAGCAGCAGCACACAACTTTTCAGGTTCATGAGAAGCGCTTCTCGGCTGCCTTCCAGTTAATCACATCCCAGATTGCAGAGAAATATTCCGCCTTTCGGTTTTGGTACTGGAGGTAGTACTTTTCAAAGGGATTAGCTTCATCTTTTTCATCTGGGCTGGGTTACACTTACAGCATGCTCCCAAGCGTCAATGCCGAGAAGGGGCTTGAACTGTCCAACGACGGGATCTTGGTTCTAGAGGAATCACGTCAGTAAGGACTTGTGCCTAAATCACAACATGCCTTCACAGCGGTCGTGCTTGGCCAGTCGATCCGAACTGAGCTGCTTCTGATTGGATATACTTACAGCGTAGGTCTTGATGCTGATAGATCCAGTTTGTGTATCTTGTACGAGCCAGGCCCAGCCACTTCCCTGAATACCTGCCAGAGCAGCGTTGAACTTTGTCTTCATGCCGTCGAGACCCCCATATGACTGCTCGATGGCTTTGGCTAGGGCACCAGAAGGGGGCTCGCCACCACCAGAATTCTTCGGAGCGAGATTCTCCCAGAAGAGTGAGTGGTTGAGATGTCCGCCACCATGGAAATTGATCAAGGGTTGGAGAGCGATCTTTGCAGCTGGGTCATCCTTGGCTTCTGCGGCGGCCATTTTCTCTGTAGCATCATTGTAGGAGTTGACATAGGTTTGGTGATGCTTTGAATGGTGAAGCTCCATGATCTTGCCTGAGATGGCTGGCTCGAGAGCACCGTAGTCGTCTGTTAAAATCGTGGTCAGCTATTGTATAGCTAGAGCATAGGTCTGGATTGAGTAAGTTCCGAAGCTCACATGGCAGATCTGGTAATGTAGCTTTGCCGCGGACAAAGATGGTTGGAGCAAATGCTGCTCGCTTTCCCGCACGCAGGATGTGCCCTCCAAAGGCGGATCTTACGAATGAAGAAGCCATGGCAACGATTGATTGAGAGTGTCGGGTAATTGAAGAGACTGAGAGTTGATGTAATAAATGGTAACTCGGAGCTTCAATCCCCTCCGGACGTCATGATCGCCGCGCCAAGGATAGCATCTGCCCTCTCAGAAAAACTTAACATTTTGAGTCGCGCTTCGTGCACTAGTCCAGCACAGATAACATCGGTGCCTGCTACTCGATACCATTTCCACAGTCATGAGTGACTCCTCGATGGACGAAGGGGATCTATTCCCGCTTCACGACGAATCTGATGAGGACGACGAGCACCCGAGAAAGCGTCGCAAGACGACAAAAATAATTCGAAACCGTGGTCCAGTTTTTGTGAAGTCTACAGAAAACGAGGAGCCTGAAGATGAGATCGAAGAAAGACCTTCTTTCTCTACAAATGGATTCCGGAGCTCCTTTAGAATTGGAGAGTACGATGAGATCTCGAGCCCTGTGGAACCGACTCAAGATGAAGCTCCACCCTCTCCTCGGCCAGTTCTACGCCCATCAGCGTTCAATAGCGGAGGCGGTGCAGCTGCAAACTCCTTCGCAGCCAAGATGATGGCGAAAATGGGCTACAAAGAAGGGCAAGGGCTTGGTGCATCTGGGCAAGGAATTGTGAACCCTATCCAAGCACAAGTTCTCAAAACGAAGGCTGGGCTCGGTACTGGCAGCGCGAACGAGGATAGACCTAAGAAGCACACAGATAAACGGAAGATCAAGTCATCTACAAGCACTCCAGTCGCAAGGGCACCACCGAAGCCAAAGTTCGTCACGGCCGAGGCTCGAGGGCTCGCATTGCCCGCTACATTCAATTCGATAATCATCGATGCCACAGGGAAAGAGGCAAGGACTCTATCGTCAGCAACCGGGCTGATGACACCAACAAGGAGCCGATCACCAGAGATTGAGTCAGGCAAGATTGTGCGAAGAGCAAAAATGGTTCTCGAAGACCTTTCTGACAAGTGGAATGCTGCCGAGGATCGCAAGGCTTGGATTGATACTGAAAAAATACGAATTGCGGAGAATGTTGATGTCCAGCAAACCGCTATTAGACGACTGCAAAGTTTGCTGCAGATGCTGGAGGCTATGCATCTCGATAGCTTCACTGGAGGGAGCTCGGACGATCTGGAAGCCCAGTGGAATGCAGCAACGACCAAGCTGCGAGGATTGCGGGACCTGGAGCACAATCAACTCGACCTTGACATATTATCTTCGGCAGCGGTGGCATCACTTGAGCCCCTTTTCAAACGGCAGATGTTGGAATGGGATCCCCTCGACGATCCGAAGCATCTTGTCTCATCACTCCAGGAGGTGCGGTTCGTGCTCGGCGTGGACCAAGAAAGTAAAGATCGAAAGTCTACTTATTATCAAACGATGATTATGCAACACTGGTTGCCGAAGGTTCGTGGCGCCCTTACCAACCACTGGGACGTATATGATCCGGACAACGCTATAGCATTGGTTGAGAGCTGGCAGCCCATACTTCCAGCTTGGATTCAGGCTAAAGTCATGAACGAAGTGGTTGTGAACCGGCTAGCGGATGCAACCAAAATATGGCGCCCCGGTCACCCGCCGATGTATTCGTGGATCTTCCCATGGCTGCCTTTGCTGAGCGCAGATGACCAAGATCCAAAACAGCCGCAGAGCATACTTGGACTCGTCAAACGCAAAGTTACCACAGCTGAATGGCCACATTGGAAGCCTCTCATCGGCGAGCGTCAACGTGCTCCTGTTCCAGCTCCTGTTCCAGAAGAGCCGATTCGACCGGTAGTTGAGGAAGAAATGCCGGCGGTGACCTTCGAAGACATCGTCCGAGATTATTGCGAAAGGCATGATCTCATCATGATGAAAACACACCAGCAACACGAGACAGGGCCATTGCTATACAGACTGCGTTCTGGAAGCGGAAAGCTGTCTGGTGGTATCATGGTGTTTTTGTACGAATGGGTGGTGTATCACGCAGAAGCAGCAGACCAGCCCGGGAAACCCTTCAGTCTCGAGGATGACAAACTAGCGAACATAGCACGAGGCAAGGGAGGAAAGTAGTAAGTCAGGCAAAAGAGAATCATTCTTAGACATTCAATCTCCAAGATAAATCCAACTCCAGGTCGCTATGATGGGATATCTACATGCAAGCAGCGCCATCGATACCCAAAACCTTTCCGTTTATCCATTCACCATCCTGGCTGGCCAAAAATGCAGTCACGCGAGCCACATCAATGGGCATTCCCACGCGGTTCAGCGGGCTCCACGTCGCCGCGTACTCGTCAACTTGCTCGTCGGTAAGGTTCTCGCCGTTTGGAATGTACTCTTTGCAGACAGCCTGGTACATGTCGGTTTTGATGCCACCGGGCGCAACGGCGTTGACGGTGATTTTCTTGTCACCACAGTCGATGGCCATGCATCTGACGAAGGTCTCGATGGCACCCTTGCTTCCGGAGTAGACAGTGTGCTTGGGGACACCCTTGGCTTGACCTGTAATGGAGCCCATCAAGATGATGCGGCCACCAACCTCGAGGTTTTTGTAGGCTTCTCTTGCGACAAAGAATTGTCCACGAGTGTTGATGTTGAAGACTCTGTCGTATTCCTCTTCTGTGACATCTTTCAAGTGACCAAAGGACACGACGCCGGAGTTGGAGACGACAATATCGATTTTGCCGAAATGGGCTTTGGCCTGCTCCATCAGAGCGATAGTTTCCTTGACGTTGGCGACATTAGCCTTGATGGCAACGGCATCGGCGCCATTGCCAATTGCCTTGATCGCTGCCACGACTTTGTCTGCACCCTCGCTGCTGTGAGCGTAGTTGACGACCACCTTTGCCCCACGACGAGCCAATTCCTTTGCAGTTTCGGCACCCATTCCACGCCCTAAAAAGCCTTGATTAGCAGTGGTCACAACAATTTTTGCCCCTGTAGCTTGTGCTCACCAGACCCTGTGACGACGGCGACTTTGCCGGTCAGGAGATAACTAGGCACATTGGTGCCATCGGAGACTGTGCCGTTCATATCTGCGGCGGTGATTTGTGGGGCAACTGAAGCTGAAGCTTGAGGTTGAGGTTGGGAGGGAGCGGGTTGAGTCGCCTTGGTGGTTTTCTCGGCTGGTTTGGAGGATTTTTTACCACCAGAGAGGAACTCTTGCGATCTCCTGCGAAGGTTGCGCAGCGGTACCTTTAAAGAATCCAGCTCGACGGTCTTTATGTCACGGATCTTCAAGAAAGTCTATGCAGCAGTGTGCAAGGATGTGCAGGATTTCATGGTGGGCTGACTGCGCCCCTATATAGCGGGCCCCCCAAAAAGTCTTTGACACCGAAATCAGTCCGGCTACCTCAACCACCGCCTGTCAGCGCTCCGGCGGACCCAGACCGCTCTCCGTACTAGCATTATCAGCCCCTAATCGAGGCTGTATTGGCATCTGCCCCAGCAACAATGAAAAATCGCTACATTCTGCACTATGCCCTGCAAGAGCGAACTCCATTAACTATCCGACGGATGTTTTGGAATATATCGTAGGATATGTATAGACTAACCCCGTTAACCGCAAAAAGGAAGACCGAAAGGTGAGTCAGGCCGTTCTCTATGGAATCGCACTCCTCAGGGCAGGACTTTTGAACAAAAGCCCGTGCCGCCGGGGGTGTGTGTTGTGGGGTCCGCAAGCAGCTAAACTAATGCAAGCCCTGCAATAGCAATAATGGAGTTTCTTTCTTTTTGCGAGTCCGGCGCTAAGTGCTTTCCCGGAAGCCCTAGCCCCCAAGGAGGACAACTCCATCTTGACCCCTGATCATCATTTGCTATTTCCAGCTCTGCTTTGGTAGATCTAGGCTCAGCCGTCTTTTCCGTAACTCGACTCAATTCCCATCTCTTACTACCAGCGTCTTCTAAGACATCGTCGCCATTCCTGCCATGTGGCGAGGAAAGCGAGGCTTAAATGTCTGACTCTTCAGCCGCATTTGTGGATTTTGATTTGCCGCACTGCTCTCCGAAATTAGCAACCCCCCCCGCGTCCGGGCCCGCGTCGGAAGCGCCGCCGAAGCATATCTTGCTGTTGTGGAACACTACCTTTTCTGCCACAACCCTTCGCTCGCGCAATGTTCTGCACCGAGGGCGAATGCGCGAGAGCTGAAGTATGGAGCAGAAGACTACCTTGAACTCCAAGAACCACCATAGCCGCATGGTAGCGAAGAAGCATGTTATCGGGACCTATTCAAATTCAAGCTCTACACCTATGAACAGCTAGAGATGGATTTGGAAATGCCTTTGCACACCCCAACCGAGGGAGCAAGAAATTACCAATTGTCTATGAATGCTCTAATGGAATGTCCTTGCCCTATCTCTGAAACCCCCCTCAAAGTATCATCCTACTTGTCTTGTCCATTACAATCTCTCATCCCAAGCCTTCGGCTCGTCCAGGAATTCGTTGACGAGTCTGGCAAAGTGCTCGTGATACTCATTCAAAAACCCATGTCCAGAATCGGGATAGAGATGCAGGTGTGCATCAGCATTGATTAGCTTTCTCCACAGCGTGATACTGTTCTCTGTCGGGACGAGAAGGTCGTTTGACCCATTGGCGACGAGTACTGGAATCTTGATGAGATGGAGTCGGTCGTATGACCTGGGGGGCGAGCTGTTAGCAAAAATTTCCCCCTCATTGTTTTCAATTACCCAAGAAAAACTTACCCATTCTCCCGATCCTCACCCCCAGCCCACTTCATAACCGCAGCAGTCTGCCTCTTCGTGCCCTCCTCCCCCACATAGTCCGAGCGGTCCTTGCGCGCCTTATTCATGCGCTCCCACCACTCCTCACCGACCCGCTGCTTCTTCTCGCTCCAGCTGAAAAAGGTCCGCAGAAAGCCCTCATGGTTCTCCTTCTCCGTGCTCGCACCGTACAACTGGATGAAATACTCCGAGGAGCTCGCGCTCGTCCCCTCGCCCTGACTGGGCCCGCTGCCCGCCACAATCAGACGCCTGACCTTCAGCCCGCGTTTCGGCCCGTCGAGCGCGATCAGTTGCGCCACAAACCCGCCCATGCTGAATCCGAACACGTCGACCTCCGCGAAGCCCAGTGCGAGGGTGACGTTGATCATGTGCGCGGCCCAGCCGGCATATTGCTCGGGGACTTCGCCACCGGACTTGCCGACGCCGGCGTTGTCGATCAGGATTACGAGACGGGTGGCCGCAAGCGCGTTGATGAGCAGCGGGTCCCAGTGGTCAAAGGTGCCGCGGAAGTGGATGTTCATGACCAGCGGGGGCAGGGCGTGGGTGCCGTTGGTGGGCGGGGAGAGGGGGCCGATGGTCAGGTAGGCGAACTTGATGCCGTTGACGGTGATGTATTGGACCGGGGCGTTTTCGTAGGTGGACATTTTGATGGTGTCGGATGAACGGTCTGAGGATTTAGTTGCAAGGGGTGGGTTTCGTGCTGCGACTGCTTCTGGTTTGGGCTAGGCTCTCCCGCTTTTACTGTGCTTGATCTCCTTTGTGCTTCGCCTGCAAGACAATTTCTGTTCGTTTGTTACAATTGCAATTGAATGGTTCCCACCAAAAATTGGAATTCATCGCAGCATTTATATCGTTGCTGCTGCTGTATACTTCTCTCATAATCACTTCTCCAACAGACCCACTTCTCAAAATGACAAAATACCTGCTTTCCTATAGGTACGTGTCTCTTCACAACTGCCGTTCATGGTATACGACATAGCTGCAGTTTGTCATCCATCAGTCTAACCTTTCTTGGTCGATCACCAATGTCCATATCGGGGAAATTGTGGCCTTGGCCAAGCCTTGCGGGGCCCGGGGGGGCAGAACTTGGGGGACGATGCTTCGACATTGCATTTCCTGTTCTGGCGGGTGAGCATAGGGCGGCGACGCTCACCCCGTCGGGTGTTTGACAACAACGCAGAGGTGAGGCGAGGTAAGCCGGGGCGGTCCCTAGGTGCGCCCGGGGTGATCCCCTTCACCTGTGTCTCACCCAGGGGTGTTGCCCAGAGCGCCGACATGACGCTGCTGCCTGGCGTTTATTCTCGGCCCCATTAAGCTGCTTACCGTAAGCTTTAGTCCGACAATGGCCTTGCCCAAGTCGTTCCTGACACGGCAGCCTTATCTCGGCGGCTTCGTGGCTTATGAATTCCAAAGATTCCTAACTGCAGTAACTTTTGGGTTGCCGTTTGTGGCCCGAGCGCCAGCCACCCATCCATCAAAATTATTAGTAGTGTCCATCGTACCTAGTCACGTGAACTGCACCTTTGTAACCTTAGATAGAATTGCCCTGCGCTTACAATGAAAAGGTTCTTTATAGTCGTTCCCGAAACCGCCCTACCCTCGAGGACACTTCGCAACCTTTTCCAATCCAAAGCCAAGGACAGCAGTGGGTCACGCTTTCCCCAGTCTGCAATGACCAGTCCCACTCTAATCACGAATCACCCATGATATTGCCAATACGGTAAGCTCCTTCGTAAAGACCTCGGTAATAAATCAGATTCGATGCGTAGATCGTTCCCGTATGTATACCGTAAGGAGACGTAGGAGCGGCAATAAAATCCTACCACCAGCCACTCGACATGCATGTATGGCACCACGTGTATTAGTAGTCTAGGCGTCGCAGGACGAAAGCGAAAAATGATTAGAGTACCTCTTTGCTCACCATAGCGACCCTGCAAGCTACCTGCATTGCTGATACTGTCGTCATCGATTGGATATTGTACCACTGTATAGAACAATCGCTCGGCACTCTACGGAGAGTTCATGAATAACCACACCTTCATGGGCTACCTGATCTACCCTATCTTGCTCGAAAAAGCTGACAAACTTCCAGGCTGCTACGTCTTCAATTGATCCCCCTCGAATCTAAACAGTGCTGCCATAGCCAGCTTTCAGACTGACTTCCAGCTCTCGGATTGACTCCTATGCTCCATCTTGAATGAATGCTATCATGAAAGCATCCAGACGCCGACAGCTCGATCAGCGTCGCACGTTTGAAATATTGCAATTCCAGCAGCCCGGCCAAATCTGCACTTCTCCCACGACGATCCCAACCACGACTATGTACATTACCATCACAGCGCACGTCTTGACGGGCCAGGTTAGCGTTGTCTATGCATATATGTCAACTGTGGTTCTAACATCGAACATCACTATGCTCCCGCTCATTCGGCACAGGACTTGCAATCGGTATGTCCACGGCTGTGTAGAGAAAAGCCATCACCGCCGTGGCAGTAACGGAAGTTGCTCCCTACGAAGAGTCATGACAACCCTAGTGGCAGAAGCTTGCCGGGAAGTCGACAGCAGATTAGGATGTCGAAGCGTGATGCAAAAGGATTTCGCGACTCCCGTCGTCTCGATCGCCGACGGTTTCGTCTTGCCATGGAAGGCTGCATTTGGGTCGTGACGGGCAGGCACATCCAAGCTCGCTCGACCAAACAGCTGAAGCGCATCCAGCGAGATGGATAATCAGCCTCGACTGTGACGCATTAGAGATCATTGGTCGTCTGATGATTCCAACACATGAGCAGGTGCTTCAAAATGTTGCATGAATGTGTCCGTATCGAGACCATCTGCGCAACGCAAGCGTCCGCAACTTCCCTCAATCTGCTCCACGGCCAAGCAACAACGCCACCATTTCCGCATGGCCCTTCTCTTCAGCAATCTGGAGCGGCGTCCGTCCATCAATACGCAAAATATTGTGATCGGCTCCACGAACAAGCAACAGTGTCGCCACTTCCACCTGGCTGTTCCTTGAGGCAACGTGAAGCGGTGTCTCTCCTTCGAAACTTAAGATATTGCAATCTGTTCCGCGATCAAGCAACAACGTGGTCACTACCATAAAGAGGAACGAGAAATGAATTAAGCACAGAGCAGGTGTATCTATTGCCTCACCCCGACTAGAGGACGCGGGCCCGCTCTTGCCAGGCATGATTATGCTCTAAGCTCTAGAGCCAGAACGGGCCCTGTGTCCATTCCATCTCCAGAGCTCACCAATTGAAAGCTCCTAGGGGGGTGCCCATTCAGGTCCTAAAAGTGCCCATTCGCCCCGGAACGTGACCCGTTTTAGCTACGGAGAGGGTAAAGGTGCTAGAGCAGGCTCTCTCCTGGAGCTAGAACCTGGCATCTCCTAGAGTCCGAACAGGGCTCCTCTAGGCTTGGCACGGGTGCCCTTTTGAAGCAATCAATCTGGGTCAGAATGGGACACTCTCTGAGCCTCAATAAGCACTCTCTGGAAACTAACAAACCCTCTTAAGACCCTATACAGCCATCCTGTAGGGCCCGAATAGGCACTGGAGAACAGCAGGCGCTGGAGAAGGAAAGGGGCTGGAGAATTTCGTGCTCTAGCTGCCAGGAGGGACCGAAAAAGGCGGGACCTTGCCACGAATAAGTAGCAAAGCGAGCCGATGCTAGCTGAAGTGGCCCTCGTTGCCTTGTAGCTATGCTATGATCTAAGATATTAGTGCTATCTTGTCACGGGAAACATGAGTGATCATTTCTGCTATCTGAGATGGAAGGGTGATGATATACACGTGGGTACTCAGGGGTTGCTGCCTGGGCGGCAAGCGCCGCCCCACTACCTATGTAGAAGGTTCCAGCATGATCCCCTACCCAAAGGTGGTATCTGTTCACGTGACATATCTAGTTGGTTAGAAGACGCGCTTCAAGTGCTCGGTGTCTGTTACGCCTGCAAACATCTAGCATCTCGATATACACCTAGCATCTAGACATATGTGTCGCCTAGGTGCATGCCTGTGATCTCAGTGAACGCCTATCATCTACATCTACATCTGCCATCTAGGTCTCATGGGTGTGCATCTTACAGGCGTGTATCTCATGGGGATACACTTCATGGCATGCACCTCATAGGGGTGCACTCATAGGCATGTGTCTCACGGGCGTGTATCTCATAAGCATATGTCTTATAGGCGTGCATCTCATGGAGATACACTTCATGGGCATGCATCTCATAGGCGTGTATCTCACGGGCATGCGTATCATGGGCATGTACCTTATAAGCGTCATCTCATGGGGCGCATATCTCATAGACGTGCATCTCATAGGCGTGTACCTCACAGGCGTGTACCTCATGGGCGTGCATCTAACGGGCGTGCACCTCATGGGCGTGTACCTCATGGGCGTGCACCTCATGGGCGTGTACCTCATGGGCGTGTACCTCATAGGTGTGCACTTCATGGGCGTGTACCTCATAGGCGTGTACCTCATGGGCGTGTACCTCATGGGCGTGTACCTCACGGGCATGCACCTCATGGGCGTGCACCTCATAGGGATGTACCTCATGGGCGTGTACCTCATGGGTGTATTCCGCATAAACGTGCATCTCATGGGTGTGCACCTCATGGGCGTCTAGCTCACGGGCGTTCACCTCATGGCGTCTAGCTCACGGGCGTGCACCTCATAGGCGTGCGTAATCAAAGCGGAGACGTATATAGATCAATGGTGTAGGCGTAAACAGCAGGTGTTGTTGGACAATTGGTCATTTGTGATTGGGAAATTTTGAATCTGCCGTTTCTGTCATAATACCCCACCTTAGCTTCGCCAAGGCCCCCCGGGTGGCTTCCCTGTCGCCTGTCATACTCGTGACAAGCGGAAACAAAGAGGCGGTCGTCGGTGGATTTATGGGCATTGTGATAGTCCCTCTTTGGGTGGTCCTAGTGTAGGATTCGAGCCTGTCTCCTAGCGCCCTGAAGCGTCCACGGTTCCTTCGTTGTTCAAGCTACCCTAATTCCAATAGCAATTCCATAATGATCACCGACCCATGCATTGATCTCTTTTGAGAGACTTTCCTCGCAGAACACATTGCCAAAGATATCCCTTTCCCAAGAGGCAGGGTGGTACCAGAGGAATGCTGACACCAGGATAATGCTGATACCAGAAAATGGCTGGTGCCAGCAAAGTTCTAATGCCAGAAAAGCTCTGGTGTCAGCAAAGTTCTGGTGTCAGCATTGTTCTGGTGTCAGCATTCCTCTGGTGTCAGCACTGTTCTGGTACCGGTATTGTTCTGGTACCAGCATTTTTCTGGTGTCAGTATTCCTCTGGTGTCAGCATTCCTCTGGTAATCTCTCAGCCATTATTTCTGAGGCCTCAGGGCCCTTCTCCTAGACAGAATGCAATCAAGCATATCATCAACGATACGCATAGCCCGTCAGTCATGACACTATCTCACATTCATGGTCTCAGTTACCGAGGTTAACTTGGCGAGGGTACCGAAGGCCCTCGAGGGCAAGGTCAATGGGAGTAGTAGCCTCGAGGGAGTGGGTAAGGGGCGGTTGTGGCGTAAAGCGGTAAGGGGGTAGTTCGAGGCGCGCGGCGCGCTCTTATCCATCTTTCTTGCCTGTAAGTGTGTTAGTAAACCTCATCGCCGTCAACTAAATGGATCCTTACAACTCTGACAGCAGTGACGGGGGTCCCGAGTTCCCTTCGCAGTCCACAATCCCCGAAACCCCCCTTTCGACGGTGGCATAATGGATAGATCTTGACCTTGTTAGGAGGCCGGTCTAAAGCGAATCATAGGGGTGTTATGTAACTAGGACATCAAATCTAAAGAAGGAAGGAAGATGAAGCAGGGCTACTAGGTACAAAAGACAACCCTGTGTGCGCCAAGTGCCAAGGCCGCACCGCCAAGCCCTACAGTCGAGGCATGAGTTCGGGGAATTTAAAAGCCTTCCCGAAAACTCACGCCTAAAGGTTTAGGCTTAAGGGACAGAAGTTTAGAGGCTGCAGGCCCTAAAATTTTGGGCTTAAGGGTTTCAAACTTAAGGGTTCGGGCCTAAAAGGTCGCACCTTAGGGGTTCTTAGGCTTCAAACATCGAGGCATCGGGGCATTGAATATCGCCTGAGCGAACGGACGCCTCCTAGTGTTAGGATTAGCTACTGGATTGATATGCAGGCAAATAGTACACTTACATCCTTCACGAATACAGATTGGAGACTATATCAGATCGACTCGGTATCCAAACCCGGGTCCAAGTCTGCCGACATGAGATTAAACTCGTCCAGGCTGTAGACGTCCAGATCTGAAGACCATCAGTCTCTTCCTCCGCCGAGTCTCGGAGCGAGCAAAGCCAGCTATAGACAGTCGTTCCATTACCGTCAACCATGCCGTCTGGAAATTCTCGCGCTTCCCGTCGTGGAACGATAGTGAATACATGGGCTGGACTACAGCCATTGCGATAGTAAGCTTCAGATCCGAAGCATGTTTCGCACAGCTCAATGTTTGGGCAATTCGAACAGACATAATAGCAGCTTTTCATATTTTCTGCAGGGCGTGTAGGATGACAAGGTGCCGAACATGTGGCGTTGTACTCGATTTCCTCCTTCCGGATTTTGCGCTGCTCATAAGCAATTACGGAGTTCTTCTGGTCATTTTGAAACCGGAGGCACTTTCCCAAGAATCGATAGTAGTGGCTTGACGACCACTCTGGAGCCTTTTTCAATAGAGCTATAAGGCGACGAATAGTCCTCTCAACGATTTCAGCCCTGACGGATTCCTCGGGCTCATTAGGGAGGCGTGCATCAGAGCCACTTGGGAGATTATGATTGAATACTCGTTGAGCCCAATAGTATGCAGTCCGCCCATAGCTATCGACCATTCCAATATCTCCACCTGCGGCAACCATTAACTTGACCGCACTCCTGTGGTATAGCATGGCAGCATGATTCAACGAACTATCTCCCCATACGTCGAGTGCATTAGGTTTCGCACCAGATTCCAGAAGCATCTTGATGATGGCCGAAGATTGTTCGTCTTCGATTCGCCATGTAGCCCAATGAAGCGGTGTGTGCAGCTCAGAGTCGGCAGCAGCTATGCCGGCGCCAGCGTTGATGAGGCTTTTCACACTACCAGCCTGACATTTTAAAGCAGCAAACTGTAGAGTGGTGTGGTAGTAGTTGTCCCTGGTATTGACTTCCGCCCCCCTGCTCAAAAGATTTTGTAGAGCTTTATCTTTCCCATTTCCAGCCGCAAGTATTAGAGCAGTTTGTCCCCAGATATTCTGAGAGTTGAGCGGGGCTTTCTTGTCGAGAAGCATCTTGAGCACTGCTTCCGATCCTGATTGAGCTGCATAGTGTACAGCAGTGAAGCCATCGATATCAGTGAGGCTTACATCGGCTCCCGAGTCTATTAGAACTCTCGCGACAGCTTTGTGGCCCTTACTTGCGGAAACCATCAACGGCGTAACTCTTTGCTTGGTAGCGATATCGATGTCGATTGACCTTTGTAACATCAACCGCACAATCCCAGCCATTCCCTTACCTGCAGCGATGTGGAGTGCGGTGAGTCCCATTCCATCAGAATTCTCAACAGTAGCCATCTTTTCCAGAAGCATTCGAGCTACGTCTTCGTGGCACTCAGAAAGTGCACTCATCAAAGGGGATGGGCAGCCACTCGGTGAATGGTTGATATCAGCTCCCCATGCAAGCAGGTGTTTGCAGACCTCTTTATGTCCATTATTAGCTGCTTCATGCAGAGGTGTCCAGCCGTATTGATTCTGCGCTTTAGGGTTGAATCCGCGTTGAAGCAGCAACTGTACAATGGATTCAGAGCCGCCTTTGCAGGCGTAATGAAGTGGGGTGATGCCATATTCGTCTGTCCATATCGTATCACCACCTGCATCGAGAATGCGAAGAAGTAGATCTCTATGGCCATCGCGAGCCAGGTAATGCTGAGGACTGAGATCAACACTCTTGTCCCTGCATAGAGGGTCTGCTCCAGCTGTTAGCAGGAAGTCAACGACATCTGGTTTATTCTCCTTTGCAGCCACAAATAGTGGAGTGAATGCACCCCTCCACTCAGCCTCAAGATTCGCTCCTGCAGACACGAGACGCCTGACAACATCCAGCTTGCCGGAGTCAGCTGCTACCTGTAGGGCTGTGATAGGTTCTCTAACTTGGGGCTGGGACGTTTTGACACCTTCGGGGTCTGCGTGATGGCAAAGAAGCAATTCCACCACTTTATCAAACCCGGAATTTGCGGCTGACCACAGGGGGTAACGACCAATATTGGACGGTTGGTCCACCACAACATCCGCTTGGCTAAGGATCAACTCCACAATGGCTTCATTTCCACTAGCCGCAGCAAGGTGAAGCACTGAAAAGCCACTCTCATTGCGAAGATTAATCTTCGGGTTGTGACGCAAGAGGAGGTCGACGACAGTATAATGTTGGCCGTCAACAGCTGTGTGTAGCGCTGTGTTCCCGTCATCATCTGTGCAGTCAGTTTTCACGCTCCTTAAAAGCAGTTCCGTCACTATATTAAGGTTCCCTTGTCGAGCTGCCACCATAAGGGGCGTATTGCTGAGATTGTCTTGGACGTCTGGATTTGCACCCTGGTCTAACAGGATCTTAAGGCTTCGTAAATCTCCGTTTTCTGCGGCAAAGTGGAGCGGCACAAACCCATATTCATCTGCCAAATCAGGTTGTGCGTCATTTTCCAAAAGCAATTCAACGATCTCTTGATGTTGATTGGAGACGGCAAGCATGAGACAAGTCTGTCCAGATTTAGTTGGCCGGTCAACATCCGCTTCAGTCCTAAGGAGCTCTCTCATGAGATCTATTTCACCAACTTGAGCGGCAAGATGAAGAGGTGTTACGCCGAAGATGTTGTTGCACTTCCAATCTTCCTCCAATAAAAAGCCAATCGCATTCTTTTGACCCGCTAATATCGCAAGATGTAGTGGCGTTTGGCCAAATGCATCCAGCAAGGACAGGTCATTACCATTTTGTTTCAAACGTTGGAGGTACGAAGTATCTCCTACTGTTGCTGCTAGATGCGCCAAGCTGACTCCGCGATTATCGACAAGTGACTCGTTTGCATCAAAGGCAATGAGGAAGTGCGCTGTGTACCAGAATTCAGCGGCTACAGCTATCATAAGAGGCGTGCGGTCGTCGGAATCAGCTGCGTCGATGCTTGCATTAAGCTCCAGGAGAGGGCTTTCTAGGTTCGAAATCATGACCCTTGTGCCAGATGATGGTTCAAGGAAGCTGCAATGGTACAAAATATTTGACAAGTCGCAAGCCACTAGCAAGTGAAGGATTGCTCGGTCGTCATGTATCCCTCGGTCCGAAAAATTCTTTACCCAGCCAGGCCATGCTTCTGCCCAGGCCCGTGCTTTTGGCCGCCCTATGTCGAAGAAAGCCCTCACAAGGTCCTCAATTGTGCTCAGATCCTTTACCTTCCTCAGGTGAAAACTCCAATTTCTCTCTGCATATCGCAGGAAAGGGTACCGAGCATAGAGGATTTGCTCATCCTTATGTTCCGAATCTGCTTGGACATCCCGCAGGAGGAGGTAGTGCAAACATTTTCTTGCTAGCATTAGCTGGCCGTCATCAGCATCAAATAGGAGCCGTTCTGAAGCTGCACTATCCGTGTCTTGTAATTTGAGAAGGAAGCTCCTCGCTGATTGGTGGCTTACGGCAAGCAACCGATCCTGATCTGTGGACTTCAAAAAAGAGCCGCAAACCGATTTCGCCATCCGCGCCATTGAGGGCTCAAGATAGCCTTTTATCTGATCATAAGCTTGATACTGGCTGTCATCTCCCAAATAAGCAAATGCCAATTCCTGTTCAGTAAGAGGTCCTGAGGCAAAAAGCAAAACTTGCAAAATCTTTTCCGCAACGCTTCTGTCCTCATTTCTGATCTTTTTGAAAGCACGATCGTACAACCCTGCCAGTGTCTCCGGCACTGTTCGAAACAATTCTTGGATACTGTGGTCGGAATGTGAGCGATTAGGCGCTTTCAGATCGTCGAGGACAAGTTCTGCCCATTGGAACATGCCGTCAGCCCTATCATTCAAGATAGCTCCAACTTCTTCGGCCACTTTTGGCGACACAATAGTCTGTGAGCCAATCCTTCGAGAGCCGATCTTGGAAATCTCTTGGCTCACAAGCTTGAAAATGTCCGGGTTGACGTCCCGAGGCTGAATCTCCAAGAAAATAGTTCCATTACTCTCCGCCAAAGTTATGACTTCAGGAGTCAGCTGGCTGGTGATAACTATTCGCGCCATTGGCATATTTCCACTCTGGTTCGGAGTCAGAAAGTCGTTCTCCAAGGATTTTGTCAGAATTTCCAGGGAACTGTCACATTCATCCAGGCCGTCAATTATACAATATAGGTGCTCAAAGCGCACTTGCTGTAGGATGCTGACAAAGGTATCCCAGAGCAGTTGAAAGTTAGATGACGCTTGCCCACCCGCAGCTAAGGCATGATGAGGAATCAGCCGAAGCAGGTCTCTTTGCCCAGACAAAAGCTGGTACAAGAGGCTCCTCACAACTGTCAAGGCCGATTTCTGGTCTGTTGAGTCATCCTTGCAAAAGAAGCTGAGTACGATAGCGTCGAGCACGTCCTCCTTAAATTTGGAAGTGAGATATCGCGCCAATACGGACTTACCCCAACCGGTGCCAGCGGCTATGACAAGCACTTGAGGCTGCAGGCCATCCCTCCAGGCGTGATATTGGTCCTTTCCAAACAGCCATTGACAGGTCCCATCAAGCCTATCTGGTATTCTTTTAGAATGTTGAGCTGTGCTAGGAAGAATAGCCTGCAAAAAGGCCTCCTGCATCCGTCTTGCCTCTGCTATTGTTAGATCTCTGTAAAGCGAACTATCGCGTTGACCATCGGGATTTTCTAACCTTGTTGAGCAATTATCTGACGTTGCCCTTCCTGGCTTATTGCAATCTCGGTACTGCCAACGACAGCCAGAGAAAAGCTATCCTCATTCGATGGCCGGGCCTCCCTTGACAGTGCAGCTGAGGCCAATGCAACATGGCTGCCTGTATTGGATTTAGATACTATATATGATGGAGCGGGTGCAAGTTACCAATGGAGGGCTGGACCAAACCACGTCTCTCTGTTGGAGACTCCGCACTTTGTGCGTTCGAGAGCAAAGATCGACGTTGAACAATAGATGTCGTAGATATTCCAGGTACTGCCATTTAGCAAAGGTTAGTAAAGACACACGCAGCTCCCTAGTAGCAATTGTCCTCTATCTTACTTTGCGCCGGCCGTTGACGATGGCTTCTCAATCTTTCTGTGATGACCTCAACAGCCGCCTTCGTGAACTCTTGCAATTTTGCAAGGACCAAATCAAAATAATCATCCACGAGCCTGAACTTCACCATGTCCGAGTGAGACCGATTTATCGGTTGAACATGTTGGCTATCTTGCTCCCAAGCCCTGCCCTGGGTCGCCGATGCTTTGCCGACAAGAATAGCTTCGGGTCCCTCCAGTTTCCACTCCCCGTTGACCTCAACATTTGGGTTAGTTGCAATAGGGGAAAGCTAGAATTTGAGGTTGTCCAGCTCACCAGAATCGCAGTTGGAGATTTCCTTGTTTCGTAAAAAGAGAAGACAACTGATGTTCGAAACATGAAAGCTTTACAAAACTCTTCATGTAAGTCTGTTAAGAGGTCGGTTCCTGTCCCAAGGTTATGTACCAACGTCTCGTTCGGCTGATCTTGGACCATGGCTAAGAGAGATGAATTTTCCATTCCCTGATTAGGCACTCCAAAAAACATGATACCATATGTGGATCTGAATATAGCTTTGTCTCGGTCGTCACCATCTGCCATTAGCGTAATGGCCTAGCTTGATCGTGAGCATACCTAGAAATACCTTCTAGACGAGAAAGAACTACCTTTTTGATGACGAGGCCGCCCATACTATGCCCTATGAAAAATATTGGGATTACCTTTGACTTCCTTGACTGTACTAGATAAGCTATGACAAGTCGACGAAGGACAGATCTTGCCAAGCTTACAGGTTGACCTCTTACCCCTCGGAGATGGTTCTTGAACGTCAAACTGATATCTTTCAAGCCTTGAAAAGAGCTCGTGCCCAATAGTTGCGAATCATACCCGTATGTCATCACACGCGCACCAGGAAAATGTTCGGGAATTTTGTCTCGCAGCCACATGTGCCCGCCACCGCGCTCCTTGAAGGAACCAAATGCGTGACCACCTAAACCAGTGACAGCAATTATGCTGCTACTATCAGAAAGGTACTGAAATCTCACTTGGAAGTTCTTACTCGAATGAGTAGTTGTCGCCGGTAGGTTGATTATTCAGAGGGGTGAATCCCAGAAAGTGGCTGTCCATCACGACCTCTTGACGTACTGTTTCGTGCCCATCGCTCATGGTCTGATCCTCAAGGAAGATAGTCCACTCCGTTCCTTCGCTTGGGATGCTGTTTGCGGCTCCCTTCAAAGAGAACGTTGCGATCAGCTTCCCGGGGTATATCGGATCCGGAGCAAGCGAAAGAACATGAGCAGTTGTGCCGCCACCGATTCGGAGCGCTGAGTGGAGAGCATGCTCTAATGACGATTTGTTAAATCTAGTGTTGATGTTGCGAATTCGATAATTTTTGTTTTCCTGGCCCTTTTTCTCGCTGGATTCAGGCTGCCGTTCTTCCACAAATACTGGCCATCTACCCGGCATTCGTTCGGACCTTTGTGCCATCGGCACAAACGGAGCGAAAATACTAGGATGCAGTCAAGGAAGCGTACGCCAAACGCAAACATTGTTGCATATTGATGACATGATGCTAAGGATTCTAGTATGATGATAACTGACCTTTTGCATAAAACGCACGGGATAATTCCCAATAAAAGCTTTTCCCAAGCCTTACAATGCGACCGGAGACTTGCCTACCGAAGGTGGGGTTTAGCATTTACGCAAGCGGGGTTGAGTAGTGCCGCGGACAGGCTCCATTTTGTGACGCATGTGCGGTGGCTGCGGTTCGCAACTAGCGCAAAATCGTATTTTGAAACTCAGATCTCGGCAAATCAACCACCGTTTGGGCCAGGGAGCCACCAAAGTAATGGTGGGGGCGGGTGTCCCATGGGCGTGTACCTCATAGGCGTGTATCTCACGGGGGTACACCTCATGGGCGTGTACCTCATGGGTGTGTGCCTCAAGGGCGTATACCTCACAGGCCTGCAGCTATGGGTGTGTACCTCATAAACGTGCATCTCACAGGCGTGCACCTCATGGGCGTGTGCCTCACGGGTGTGCACTTCATGGGCGTACACCTCATAGGCGTATACCTCATGGACGTGTTCCTCATGGGCGTGTACCTCACAGGCGTGCACCTCGTGGGTGTGTACCTCATAGACGCGTACCTCACAGTCGTGCACCTCACGGGCGTGCACTTCATGAACGTGTACCTCAGGGGCGTGGGCGTGTATCTCATGGGCGTGTACCTCATAGGCGGGTACCTCACAGGCGTGCATCTCATGGGTGTGTATTTCATAAACGTTCATCTCACAGGCGTACACCTCATGAGCGTGCATCTCATGGGTGTACATCTCATGGGCGTATACCTCATGGGCGTGTTCCTCATGGACGTGCATCTCACGGGCGTGCACCTCATGGGCGTGTACCTCACGGGCGTGTACCTCATGGGCGTGTACCTCACGGGTGTCCACCTCATGGGCGTACACCTCATGGGCATATACCTCATAGGCGTGTACCTCATGATAAGTGTATACCTCATAGGCGTCCACCTCATGGGCGTGTACCTCATGGGCGTGCATCCTTACAAACAGTGATCGATTTGTCGAGATCTGAGTTTGAAAATATACGAGTTTTGCGCTGGTTGTGGGGTGGCTACGGAGGGGAGTAGGGACCTTTAAACTCTTAGCGCCAAAACTCGTCTTTCACAAACCCAGATTTCGACAACTCGACCATTGTTTAGACAACTTCATCAATATTGATGCACCATTAGCGGCAGCTAGGTCTCTGTGATCACGATCTTTTGCTCGTTCGAACCCTGCTAATATTGAAAGATTCCGACCTCATCTGACCTCGCCGCCGTCGAAATGGAGATCGACCTTACCTCGGCCGTGGGCCACCTCTTTCACCACAACCCCACCTATTCCGACCTTGACATCGCTCGGCGGATCACAGAGGACTATAGCATAGAGCACTTGACGGTCACTGCCCGTTTAGTCAAGCGAATTCGTCTAGAGCAAGGCTGGCTACGACGTCACAACGATCCTGTCGCCGCAGAGATGCAGGAAGCTAGCACCATCGATGCCATTGAACAGCTTCTAGCAGAAGGTCGTATACGGCAATACGGCCGTCGACAACTCATCACACACCTCGCTCGCAAGTATGGACATCGTTCTCGCGAGAATGATGTCCGCACAGCACTCCAAATACTCGACGAGTACGGCATCACCTCCAGAACACCCAGAATGAAGAAGAAACGCCTGGATAACTACGTGGTGCCAGGACCTGACTGGCTTTGGTGTCTAGATGGCCACGATAAGCTGGCACGCTTCGGCATCGAGATCTATGGCTGTGTGGACGCCTACAGCCGTAAGATCATATGGTTCTTCGTCGGCAGCAGTAATCGTACCCAGGTCAGTGTCCTTCGTCAATATCTCTATACTGTGAAAACAGTAGGCTACTGCCCTAACTTCATACGAAGCGACAAGGGAACAGAGACGCCTATGATGGCCGATGCGCACTATTTCTTCTACCACACTGCCTGTTTCAACGATCCCACTATCCCCGACGATGTGTTCAACCAGATCTGCTTCAGCGATTGCTATATCTACGGAAAAAGCACTGGCAATACTCGGATCGAAAGCCTTTGGTATCAGATGATTAGCCGTACCACAGAACAATGGATCCTCTTCTTCTCTGCACTAGAGGCAGATGGCTGGTTTCGCGAAGACCTCGCTAGCGATCAGGTCATCTTGGTCTTCATCTTTATGCCTATCCTTCAGGACGTCATTAGCGACTGGGTCGAAGACCACAACGCTGCGCCCATCCGGCCGCAAAGGCATCGCAGTCTACACGTCCCTGGTATCCCCAACGACCTCTACCGTGGCAGTCCTAACGCGCCCAAACATGGCTTCGATTTCGACCGTGACCTCCACAGCGAGCTTGAGAGACAGGTTCTCGACTACGGTACGTCTTTTCCTGACCCATAAACCTCGGTGCACCTTCCATATACGGCTAGTCAATCGCAAGCCGGGCTTGCGATTGCTACGCAGGGACGCCAGACCTTGATGAGGGCCGTCTTTTTACACCATGGGCGGGATTCCAGAACTAATTTTGTATTAGATCCCGACGAGTATCTTACCCCCGCAACCCTCCAGTGGTGTCAGCAACAGCTAGCTCAGCTTAACCTTCCTACACCGCCAGTTGGGTCGGATTTTATTCCCCGTTTAGACAACTTCAGGGTCCCTGACTACTACAAATCCCTTATACACACTGCACGGGTGCATCACGGTTCAGAAGAAGACCCTCGCTTAGAGCTAGCTGCAAAACCCCGTGGTGGGTATGGCTGGGACCCTCGCCACGAGGTCGCCGAGGGCCTGGCAGAAGGATGAA
>Ga0335072_10001842_pt1 | contig 33735 bp, 36 predicted proteins | sample Lox_Sample_21_FD_206725 | JGI IMG/M metagenome (GOLD analysis project Ga0335072, IMG submission 206725) | Soil microbial communities from Loxahatchee National Wildlife Refuge, Florida, United States - Lox_Sample_2.1 | ecosystem: Environmental > Terrestrial > Soil > Wetlands | place: USA... | reverse complement strand
ACTGGAGTCCGGGGCGCCTGGCCGCCGCGAGGAAAAAACCCCCGGCCGCGCCGGCCGCCGCACCAGTCCGGCGGCCGGCGCGGCAGGGAGGCATCTTCATGCGAACGACCGGCCGCCGCAATAACGAACAGCTATACCCGACCCTGTTCGGAACAGTGGCCGGGGCGTTGGGGATCATTGTGGTCATCAGCGCCTCGCTGCGGCTGGCTGATTCGCTGCGTCCGCAGGCCGGCGACATCATCATCTTCGTGCCGGCGCGAACCGGCGTCGCGGCCTCGCAAGCGAGCCTCACTGTCATGCGGGCGGGACCATCGCCGGCCAGCTTCTGCACGCTCCGGCCTGGCGTGATGCGGCAGTCCGGGGGCAGCATGATCGTCGAAGCAGTGGCGGACGACGCCACGCAGCGCTACCGCGTGCATTGGGTCGGCGGCCACACCAGCCAGACTGGAAACGATTGCGGCAGCACGGCCGATCTGTTGCTGACGCCAGGCGAAGTCGCGGTCTTGACGTTTGCGGCCGACGCACCGGGCGGGGCGGTGGATGCGGGTTACAACAGGCCAGGAATGGGCCGCCGCGCCAGATAGCGTTCGTCGAACCCCGCCAAAGCCGACAGCGCCGCCACGTCATGGATGGTCACGCGTTGCCCTTCGATCGTCGCCAGGCCCTCGTCACGCAGCGAACGGATCATGCGGTTGATGTGCGGCCCGCTCAGGCCCAGCACGTCCGCTATCAGCTCCTGCGTCAGCGGCAACGTGTAGGAACTCTCATCGGCGAGTCCCGTCGCGCGCAGCCGCACCAGCAATTCCAGCACCAGATGCGCCAGCCGCTGATATGCCGAACGGCGCCCGAGATTCACCAGGTGCTCGCCGAACATCGCCGCCTCGCTGGCCGACGACCAGAACAACGCGGTCGCCACGCGGGGAAAGCGCGAGAACAGGGCAAACAATTTGGCGAATGGCACGGGAGCGAAGGTGATTTCGGTGACGCCAGACACGGAATTCTCAGCGCTGTCGAACAGGCTGGAGGGCAGGCCGATGAGGTCTCCCGGCAGGCCGAGAATCAAGACCTGCCGCTTGCCATCCGGCAGCACCTTGTAGCGCGACACGACGCCGGTGCAGAGGATGAAAAGCTGGTCGTAGCGCCGGCCGGCGACGATGATGTCCCGGTGCCGCGCCAGCCTGGGCCGTGGCTCATGCAACGCGGCGAGATATTCGAGTTCGCCCGGCGACAAGGTCAGGTAGGCGGCCAGCTTGTCGATCAGCGGCAATGGCGCGGCCGTCGCGGCGGGCGGCGCGGCCGTCCCAACCCCCTGAACCATGCATGCCCCCGGAAACCTGTCTGCCGCGTCAAGGTGGGCCGACCCTTGCCGAATGTCATGCTTGTGGGAGCGTCAGGCAATACCAACGGGTTGCGCAGCATCAATGTCCGTCCCAGTCGGCCAATGCAAGATTGCGCATTAATCTGGATCATTGCGCCATCTTGTGGCCACTCCGGTCCATCCGGCCGATATCGCCGCCATGAATTTCATGCCGCAACCGAACCGCAAATCCGCGGCCGCCTCCGTGCATGCGGCGGCGGGCATCCGCCACCTGGACGATTTCACCACCAGCCCACGCGTAATGTTCATCGCCGCGATCGCCCTCGTGGTAGGGATCGGCGGGACCATTTCCGGCGTCATCCTGCTGAACCTGATCCGGCTGGTCACCAACCTCGACTATTTTGGCCGCTTCACCCCGGTGAACCTGGAACTCGGCACAGCGCCGCTGCCGCCGTGGTCAGTGGCAATCCCGGTGGTGGGTTCGCTGATCATCGGCCTGATGGCCCGCTACGGCAGCGAAAAGATCCGCGGCCACGGCATCCCCGAGGCAATCGAAGCCATCCTGCTCGGCCGCAGCCGCCTCGACATTCGCGTGGCGATTTTGAAGCCGCGGTCGTCGGCCATCTCGATCGGCACCGGCGGACCGTTCGGCGCCGAGGGCCCGATCATCATGACCGGCGGCGCCATCGGCTCCTTGATCGCCCAGGCGCTGCCGGTCAGCGACGTGGAGCGCAAGACGCAGTTGGTCGCCGGCGCCGCCGCCGGCATGACCGCGGTGTTCGGCACACCGATCGCCGCCATCCTGCTCGCCGTCGAACTGCTGTTGTTCGAATGGACGCCGCGCAGCTTCGTGCCGGTCACCGTCGCCGCGATCACCGCGGACGTCGCGCGCACCTATCTCGGCCTGCCCTCGCCCCTGTTCCCGTTCGCCGGCACCATGCCGACCACATTGCCGGGGGTCGGCTGTTGGGTGTTCGTCGGACTGTGCACGGCCTGCTGTCAGGATGCCTGACGCAAGCGGTGTACGCCTGCGAGGACGGCTTTCTGAAGTTGCCGATCCACTGGATGTGGTGGCCGATGCTGGGTGGCTTGGTGGTGGGCATTGGCGGCCTGATCGATCCGCGCGCACTCGGCGTCGGCTACTACAACATCGCGCAGATGTTGCAGGGGCACACCGTCGCCGCCGACGCACTGCTGCTGCTCGCGGTGAAGACGGCGATCTGGGCGGTCGCGCTGGGCTCCGGCACGTCAGGCGGCGTGCTGGCGCCGCTGCTGATCATCGGCGGCGGCCTGGGCGCGGCAATGGTGCACATCCTGACGCCCGCCAGCCCCGGCTTCTGGGCGCTGCTTGGCATGTGCGCGACCATGGGGGGCACGATGCGCTCGCCACTGACCGCGACGTTCTTCGCGGTGGAGCTGACCGGCAACACCCATGTCCTGCTGCCGCTGATCACCGCCTGCGCCACCGCGCATCTGGTGACGGTGCTGCTGATGCGCCGCTCGATCCTGACCGAGAAGGTGGCACGCCGCGGCCATCACCTGGCGCGTGAATACCGCGTCGATCCGTTCGTGCTGAACCGCGTGCGCGAGATCATGGCGACCGACGTGCAGACGGTCCCGGACAGCATGACGCTGCATGAGCTGGCCGCGTTCCTGACCGACCCCGCCACCTATCCCCGAGCTTCCCGGTGGTCGCCGCGAATGGGCGCGTGCTGGACGTTATCGATCCGCCCGCGGTGCTGCGCTGGCGGCGCGCCGGGAAAAGCCGCAAAGCGACGCTGGGGAGTTTGCTCAGCGGCAACGAAACCGTGGTGGCATATCCGGACGAGTACCTGGACGCGGTATTCGAGCGCATGTCACGCGCGAACGTCGCCCATGTGCCGGTGGTGTCGCGCGAGCACCGCACCCTCGCCGGATACCTGGAGTGGCAGGATCTGTTGCGGGTGCGCACGCGGCTGCAAGCGGAAGAACGCGAACGGGTCGCGCTGTATCGCGTTCGCTGAACGGCCCGGCGACACCGCGGATTGCCGGCTTCGGCAGCCACCGGCCCGCATCACTCGCGCGTTCGATGTCGCGCGCGGCCGGCGCGATCGCGGACTTGCCTCCGTTTCGGTTTGGTGCGCACACTACTTCAGGTTGAGAAAGGGTGTGAGCCATGCCAACCTATGTCATGCTGGCCAACTGGACCGACCAGGGCGTCCGTTCCATCGACGAGAGCCCGAAACGCGTTGACGCGGCACGCAGGTCGCTCGAGGAAATGGGTGGCGGATTCCGCTCATTGTTCATGACGATGGGCGACTACGACCTGATCATCACCTACGATGCGCCCGACGACGCCGTGGCGGCGCGCTTCACGCTGCTGATCGGCAAGCTCGGCAACGTGCGGACCAAGACGCTGAAGGCGTTCCCGGACGAGGCGTACCGCCAGATCATCAATTCACTGCGGTAGCGGGTAGCGGCGCGGCGGCGCGACCTGCTTCGCCGCCGCCGCGCGGGCTATCCGCCGGCCTCCTCGGCATCGTCGCCCTCGCCCGCCAGTCCTTCGGCCTCGCGGCGCAGGCGGCGGAAACTGCGCACGCTGAACGGCAGCATGCCGAGATAGATCAGCCCGGCCGCCGCCAGCGCGGCCCACGGGTCGGCCACCAGCACGGCGGCGAAAATGCCGGTCCCCAGCAGCAGCGGCAGCACATATTCCGAGGGGATCTTGAAGTTCTTGAAACTCCACACCGGCAGCGTGGAGACCAGCAGCAGCGCCGTGCCGGCCAGCACGACCGCGTCGAACAACGGGTATTGCGCCACGGCGAGTACCCAGTCCCAGCCGAGCGACCGCGCCTCCAGGCCGAGGAACATCGGGAACAAGGCCAGGCCGGCGCCGGCGGGCGCCGGGACGCCGGTGAAGAAATTGTAGGCGTAGGCGGGCTTCGGCGCTCCATCCAGCGACGCGTTGAACCGCGCCAGCCGCAGCGCCATGCAGACCGCGAACATCAGGCAGGGCGTGTAGCCGAACGCGCCGGCGCGTTGCAGGGACCACAGATAGATGGTGAAGCCGGGTGCCACGCCGAAGCACAGGAAGTCGGCCAGGCTGTCGAATTCCGCGCCGAAGCGTGACGTGGCCTTCAGCAGCCGCGCCAGCCGGCCGTCGACGCCGTCGATCGCGCCCGCCACGGTGATCGCCACCGCCGCGGCGCCGAAGCGGGATTCCAGCGCGAACCGCATCGCGGTGAGGCCGGCGCACAGCCCGAGCAGGGTCAGCAGGTTGGGGACGATGCGGTTGAAGGAGGGGCCTTTGTAGCGTGGCCGCGGACGCAGCCGGTGCGGGCGCAGCCGCCGGATCGCCGACACGCGCGGCGGCAATCCCCGGTCCGGGCGCGGCAACCCGCTCATGGCGCAGGCAAACCGCAGCCGGTGGCCCGGGTCAAGGCCCAAGCTCCGCGATCACGCTCTCGCCCCCGATCATCGTCTGGCCCTCCACCACCAGCGGCCGGACGCCCTCGGGCAGGTAGAGATCGGTGCGGCTGCCGAAGCGGATGATCCCGAAGCGGGCGCCGGCATGGACCGCATCGCCTTCGCGCAGCGCGCACAGGATGCGGCGGGCGATCAGGCCGGCGATCTGCACCACGGCGATCTCGCGCCCGTCCGGCAGGCGCATCGCGATGGCGTTGCGTTCGTTGGCCTCGCTGGCCTTGTCCAGACTGGCGTTGAGGAATGCCCCGTGGCGGTAGGCGATGCGGGTCACCGTCCCGTCCACCGGCACGCGGTTCACGTGCACGTTCAGCACCGACAGGAAGATCGAAACGCGCCAGCGCGGCGCGTTGCCCAGGCCCAGCTCGGCGGGCGGCGTGCCGGGGACGATGGCGGCGATGCGGCCGTCGGCGGGCGCCAGGATCACGCCGGGGCGGCCGGGCGGCACGCGCTCGGGGTCGCGAAAAAAGAACAGACAGAACAGGACGAAGAGCAGGCCGAGCCAGAACAGCCAGTGGGACAGAATCAGGCCCAGGACGATCAGCACCAGCGCGCCTGCGAGAAACGGCGTGCCCGCCTGGTGCGGCGGCGGAAAGGCGTGGCGGATGTCATCGGCCAGGGACATGGGCGGCGGTTTATGAATGGTTCATCTAATCGCGGCAAGCTGGGCCTCGCGCCAATGCACAGGAGGCCCCGATGCCATTCGATGCGCCGTTCAACCTTGGCCCCTTCGCGGTGGATGCGATGGGCCGCCTGGCCGCCCGCGGATCGGCCGCACTGCCCGGCTTCTTCTTCCGCTGGCGCGGCCGCGTGATCCGGGCGAAGTTCCTGCCGGGGGAATCGGGGCAGGGACGGCTGTGCCTGAGTGCCACGCTGGGCCGTGTCCCCAGCACCGCCGGCGCGGGCGATCCACGCGCGCGAACCGGAAGTTTCCAGCTGCTGCACCTGCTGCCGCGCGCGCTGCCCGGGCGCTGGCGGGTGGCGCTGCTGCCGGACCACCGCGTCCATCTGGAGGCCGAGGCCGACGTCCTGCCGATCACCGCCAGCGAGCTGCTGGTGGAGCTGACACGGTTCCTGCTGGAACTGGCGCCCTATCTGGACGTGCTGGACGAGGCCGGCATCGCCGGCGCGGAGGATGCGGCGGGCAGCGCAAACACCTGACCCGGATAGATCAGGTTGGGATCGCGGATCTGGGTCCGGTTGGCCTGAAAAATCACCAGATAGCGAATGCCCTGGCCATAGGTGGCGCGCGCGATCACCCACAGGTTCTGGCCGGGCCGGATCTCGATCTGTCCGGGCGGGGGCCGCATCGCGGCCATCTGCGCGCGGGCGAACGATTGCTCGAGCCTGGCCGCCACCTTGCCGTCCGGCGCCACCTGGTCGAGCCGCAGCCGATGGCTGCCCGCCGCTAGGTCGTTGCGCGCCGACAGCGACCATTTCCCCTGCTGGCTGGCGATCGCGCCGCCGACCGCGCGGTTGTCGACATAAAGCCGCACCGCGGCGCCGGGCGGGGCGGTGCCGGAGAAGCGCACCTCGCCGCGTCCGTCGGATTCCATCGCCGCGACCGCCAGCCGCGTGCCGGATTCCGACGCGGGTCCCGTCAGCACGCTGGGCGCCGCATTGGGGCCGGTGAGCACGGCCAGCGCGGGGGTGCCCGGGGCGGAGCCGGGCCCGGGGCCGGGACTGGGCACGGCGAGGACCACCGAGCGGTCGCCCCTGGTCTCCGTGCCGTCGGGGGATTGCTCCGCCAGGGTCAGTTCGCGGGAGCCGGGCGGCAGCGGGGTGGACGGCGTGAACACCCAGTCGCCGTTCTGGTCCGCCTGGACCTCGCCGATCGGCTTGCCGGCGTCGTAAAGGATGACCTTGCTGCCTGGCGCGGCGCGGCCGGCCATGACGGCGCCGCCTCGCGGGTTGATGCGGACCACGTCGAAGCTGGGCTTCGCGACCGGCGTCTGCACGGAAGCGGTGGCGGTGGGAGCCGCGGCCGAACCGGGCGTGGTGCCGGCAGGCAAACCGGCGGTGTTGGCGGCAGTCGAACCGGGCGCGGCGGCGGCGCCCGCACCGGCAGCGATGCCGGCAGGCGAACCAGCCGCGGTGGCGGCAGCCGAACCGGCAGAGGTGGCGACGCCCGAACCGGCAGCGGTCGCCGGACCCGACGCCTGTCGGTTCGGCTCGGCAGCGGCCTGCGACGCGGTCTCGGACGGCACGGCGGGGGCGCTGCGTTCGTGCAGCACGATCCCGGCAGCCGCTGCCAGGATGACAACGCCCAGCGCCGCCAGCAGAGCAGGACGCAGGACGTTCGCGCGCGAGGGCGGCAATCCCCGGTTCATAACGAGCGGCAAATTACCCGGTTTCCCGGAATAAGAAAACCGCCGCGATTGCGATCGCCGCAACGTTGCTGGCGTCAGCTTGACGGAACGGCGGGGAAGTCCGTGCCCCGCCATGGCTGGTGCGGGCCAGGCCAGGCCGCCTGCGCAGGCCGATCCGGCGCGGCGCCAAAGGCCGCCGATGCCGCCAGCGTCCGGATCAACCCCGGCCGCGCGTTGACGACGTGCCGCAGGTTGACGCCGTGCCGCGCGGCGACGCGCCGCTAGGCGACCGCGAGTCTCACGCTGGCGTTCAGAACCAGGTTGTCCTTCAGGCTCAGGCGCTGGACCATCCTGGTGCCGGCCCACACCTCGCTGCCGGCACGGCCGCGGCGGAGGTCGGTTGCGACCGTCATCGCCTCGACGTCGTCTACGCAGCGGATGACGCGATAGTCGCAGGTTCGGTCAGCAGCATCGAGCAGGTAGATGCGGTATTCCATTAATCGTTTCCTCCCGGACGCAGGCATGCAGCACGTGACAGTAAATCGGCGCACGGCTGGACGAACGAGTCCAAACAAAACTCCGTAATTCATTGCTGGCGGGAGGCCTTGCTTGCCGGGTACTGCTCCCGGCCGGTCACCGGCGCGACAAATCCCCGGTCACCTCTCGGCTTGCTGCATCGCCGAACGGGAGCGGGGGTTATCGCGAGACGGGGCGCGGCGCATTCGTTATTCGAACGGACCATGCCGGCGATCGGCCGGTTGAAACGCGTATGGCCGCGGACCGGACTTGACCTCGCAGCATGACAAGTCGCGGCGTGACTCTCGGTGGCGCAGCGACATGACGCGCTGCGGCGCAGGGACATTACACTCCGTTGCGCGGCAACATCACGGGCTGCGCAGCAGCAACATGATGACGCGCTGCGCCACAGTGAGATGATGACGCGCGGCGCCGCAGCGACATGACAGTTGCACAAACGGCAGGCCTGTCATGCGACCCGCACCGCGTGCGGCAATGTTCCTGCCCGGCATAAATGCGGCGCCGCCGGTCCGCACGCCGCTCAGCGCGAACGCGCCGCCGGATGCCGCCGATCTGCAACCGTACCGCAGCCGGCGAGCCGCGCCGGCGCCGCGCAACGCCGCGGTTGCAGGTGCCTGCCTCCGATCGATCGTTGCAGACTGCCAAACGATCTTTCCGAGGTTTGATAAATGGCAGCGCCACGCCGCGCACCGGCATCCGGAGAAATTCACGAGCATTTAACGGTATTCCGTACGATTCTCCCGCCCCATATATTCGCAAGCATGACATATTGAATCGTTGAATGCCTGTGGCAGCCCTGCTAAATTCCTCGTGAGCCACATTGTGGCGATCGCACGATATTCGGGGAACACAAGCGCATGGCCCATTCTTTTGACGCTGTGGCGACACGCGCCGCCGCGGCCGAACCCCATGTCGATCTTGCTGCCAGATTTGCCGCCGCAATCGATCAGATCGCAGCCGATCATCATCCCTCGCACAGTCCGTTTTTTCAGCATCTGCGCGAACTCCGTTCCACCGTCGCCCGCGATGCGCAATTTCTGGGCCAGATCCATCTCATCTATCAGTCGGCGATGCATGCCACCCGCGCGGCCGTGTACTTTCTGCCGCATCTGGACAGTCCGGCGATGCGCAAACGGAAACTGCAGATCTTCATCGACGACGACGGCCTGCCGGGCGGCGACACGCACCACTATCAATTGACCCGGGCGTTCCAGCACATGGGCGCCAAACTGCTGCTGGCGGACGAGGAATTCGGACCGTCGGCGCAACTGTGCCGCCATCTCGACCCGGAAACCTCCCGCTTCGTGCAACTGGCCGCCACGCTCTACGCCCGGTCGCTGGGGCCCTGGTGCGTGGTCGAACTGATGTCGGACTGGTGGATGCGCTCCCTCGCCGATTCGCTCGCGGCGCATTTCCCCGGCGTCCGCGACGAACCGTACTTCGCCGACTGCTTCTCCCAGGGCGTGGAGGAGCGTCACGCCGCGGAAGCCATCGAGGTGACCTCGGCGGTGCTGCAGGCCCGGCCGGAGCTGTACTGCGAAACGGTGCTCGACGCGAAGCTCATGGCCGAAGCGCTCGATGGCGTCTGGCGGCGGCTGGACACGGTGGTGCAACTGGCGGCGCAAAAGGCCGCCGGCAAGCCCGAGGTCCGGATCGCAGCCGCCGCACACCGCGCCCACGCACCGGCCTGACAAGCCGGGAGCGCGCCAGGGCTGCCTGCCATGTTCTCCTTGCTCCGGCTGGCCGCCGCCTGGATCACATTGTTCCTGATCGGGACCGACCTGTTCGTCGTCTCCCCGCTGATCCCGCTGATTGCCGGCGACTTCCACGTTACCGTGCGCGGCGCCGGGCTGGCGGTCACGGCCTTTTCCCTCGGCTACGTCGTCGCTGCCCCGGCCTTCGGCCATCTCGCCGACCGGGTCGGCCGCCGCCGCATCCTCACCTGCTGCCTCGCCGCCTTTGCCCTGGCCAACCTGCTGACCGCGGAAGCCGGCAGCCTGCCCGCGATGATCGCGGCGCGGCTGCTGTGCGGCATCGCCGCCGCCGGCGTCACCCCCTCGATCTACGTCCTCGCCGGCAGCGCCGCGCCGGCCGGACAGCGCGGTACCTGGATCGCCATCGTGCTCACCGGGCTGCTGTCGTCGCTGCCGCTGGGCGCCCCCATCGGCGCCATGGCCAGCCTCCGCCTGGGGTGGCCTGTCGTGTTCATCACCCTGGCCGCCGGCACCTTGCTCCTGGCCCCGGTGCATTACGGCCTGTGGAAAGACACGCACCTGCCGTCCATGCCGCGCGACGGGCGCGCGGACGGCTTCAGTGGCACGGCACTGGCCCGCTCCCTGGCGCCGACGGTGGCCTGGAGCACCGCGCTCTACGGCATGTACACGTACCTTGCGGCCGGCCTCGGCAACGCAGGCTACAGCCCGGCCGCGATCGCCGAGACCGTGTTCGTCTACGGGACCGCCGGCTTTATCGGCGCGCTGCTCGGCGGCCGCCTGGCGGACCGGCTTGGGCCGGTCGCCGCGATCCAGATCAGCCTGATCGGCACCGGCGCCGGCTTCCTGCTGCTGCGGCTTGCCTTGCACGCCGGCCTGCTGGTCGCCGCCGCCTTCGCGGCGACGTCGCTGCTGGCGCAGATTTTCTTCCCGGCCCAGCAGTCCCTGCTGCTGGGCACCTTCCCCGCCCGCACCGCCACGGCGCTATCCTGGAACAACAGTGCCCTGTTCCTGGGCATGGCGCTGGGCTCGGTGATCGGTGGACAGGCCATGGCTTTCGGCGGTTTCACCGCCATCCTGCCGATCTCCGCCGCGCTGGCCGTCCTCGGCTGGGCCGGTTTCCGGCGCTGGCTCGCTCCGGCCGCCGCACCCAGCACGGCGTGAGGATGAACACGATGCGACGCCGCCTTGCCGCCCGCGTCGCCGGACGATCCGGCCGCCGAGCCCGCCGCGAAGTCCGGCCGCAACCCAGCGAGAGGAGGGACCGATGCGCCGGTTGCCAGGATTCGGGCTGACCGCCCGGTTGGTATTTCTCGCCGTCATCGCGGTCCTGCCGGCGCTCGCCATCCAGACCTACAACGAATACGATCTGCGCCGCGCCCGCGAGGACGATATCCGCCAGCGCGTCATCCAGATCACCCGGCAGTTCGGCGAGGAGATGGGCGAACTGCGCGAGGGCGCGCGGCAGTTGCTGGTCGCGCTGACCCGGTTTTCCTGGATGAACCCCATCGATCCGGCGGAATGCAGCCGCAATCTCCAGGCGCTGAAGGCGGGGCTGCCCAATTACGACTCCCTGGCGGTCGCCGACGGTTCGGGCCGCACCGTGTGCTCCAGCTCGGCCACCACGCCGGCGACGGTGGCGAACATGCCGTTCTTCCGCCGCGCCATGGCGACCGACGGCCTCGCGGTCGGCGACTATTGGAAGGACCCGGTCTCCGGCGCCCAGGTCATTCAGTTCGCGATGCGGTTCACCGGCGCCGACGGCAAGGTCGCCGGCGTGGTATCGGCGGCGCTGGACCTGAAATGGCTGACCGCGCGGCTGGCAGACCGCGGCCTGTCGCCCGGCGCCTCGATCCTGATCGCCGATCGCGACGGCAACATCATCTCGCGTCTTCCCGACCCGGCCGCGCTGATCGGCAAGAACATGCGGAAGACCCATGAGAAGATCATGGACGGCGATACTGCCGGCTGGGAGGAGGCGAAGGGCGTAGACGGCATCACGCGAATCTTCGGCTACGTGCCCGCCGCCCTGCCGCCGTACGACCTGTTCCTGAGCGCGGGCCTGCCGAAGGCCACCGCGTTCACCGATATCGACCGCGCGTCCCTGCGCGGCATCGCGCTGATCATCGTCGGCCTGGTGGTGGCCATTCTGGCCGCGCTCTACGGCGGCTCGCATTTCATCAAGCGGCCGATCCGCAACCTGACCCGCGCCGCCACGCGATGGCGCGATGGCGACTCCACGGCGCGCGCCGTGGGCGGCGACCTGGGTTCCGATTTCGGCCAGTTGACCCTTGCGTTCAATGAAATGGCCGAGGCCGTCGCCTCGCGCCAGGCGGCGCAGAAGCGGGCCGAGGAACAACTGGTCGAACTCACCTCGACGCTCGAGGACCGGGTGGTCCAGCGGACCGAGGAGCTGGCCCAGGCGAACCGGGTGAAATCGCAGTTCCTCGCCAACATGAGCCACGAGATCCGCACGCCGATGAACGGCGTTCTGGGCATGCTGGAACTGTTGCTCGACGAAAGCCTGACGCCGAAGCAGCGGCAATACGCCCTGACGGCGTTCCGCTCGGGCGAAACGCTGCTGCACATCGTCAACGGCGTGCTGGACCTGTCGAAGATCGAAGCCGGCAAGCTGCATATCGCCACCGAACCGTTCGATCTGCGCACCATGATCGAGGAATCGGTCCGGCTGTTCTCGGGCGCCGCCACGGCGAAGAAGATCAGGCTCGCGCAGCTCGTTTCCGCCGCCACGCCGCGTGCCGTGATCGGCGACGAGGGGCGCATCCGGCAGGTGCTCCACAACGTGCTCGGCAACGCCGTCAAGTTCACGTCCGCGGGCGAGGTGGTGCTCTACGTCAATGCCGTCGATGCCGGGACGGACCGGACCCGGCTGGATTTCCGCGTGCGCGACACCGGCATCGGCATTCCGCCGGAGAAGCAGCGCGACATCTTCGACATTTTCGCCCAGGCGGACGGCTCGACGACGCGCCGCTATGGGGGGACGGGTCTTGGCCTGAGCATCGCGCGCCAGTTGTGTGAGCTGATGGGCGGCACCATCAGCGTCGAGAGCGAACAAGGCGTCGGCTCGATCTTCCGGTTCTCCGTCGTCGTCGGCCGGATGCCGGAGGATTCCGGCGCCGACCTGCCGGAAAACTGGCCGGCCCTGAAAGGCCGCGCCGCCCTGGTCGTCGACGACAACGAGACGAACCTGGAGATCATCGACAGCCAGCTCACCCGCATCGGCGTGCGGACGCGGTGCGTGATGGACCCGGCGGTGGCCCTCGGCTTGCTGCGCGAGCATGCGCGGGACGGCGCAGCGTTCGATTTCGTGCTGATCGACCGCAACCTGCCGTCGATGGATGGGCGCGAGCTGGCACGCCAGGTTCGCAGCGACACGGCACTGTCGGCCGCGCATGTCGTGATGCTGAGTTCCTCGGACGATGTGCTGGAGCCCGGGTCCGGCATCGACCGCTGGCTGACCAAGCCGGTGCACAAGACGGAACTGTATGAGTGCCTGTCGCTGCTGGCCTCCTCGCCGCCGGCCCCGCCGCCTTCCCCGCAACCGGCGCGGGCGCCATCCGCCCGCCCCGCGGCCGCGCGGGTGCTGCTGGTGGAAGACAACGAGGTGAACCTGGAGCTGTCGCGGATCCTGCTGCAACTGGAAGGCTGCGAGGTGACCGCGGCGACCGACGGCCGCAAGGGGGTCGAGGCGTTCCGGAACGATACGTTCGACATGGTGTTCATGGATTGCCAGATGCCGGAGATGGACGGGTTCGAAGCCACGGCGGCGATCCGCGCGATCGAGGCCGGTTCGTCCCACCACACGCCGGTCATCGCGGTGACCGCGAGCGCCATCGAGGGCGATCGCGAGCGATGCCTGCGCGCCGGCATGGACGACTACCTGCCCAAGCCGGTGTCGCGCCACGCCATCCAGACCATGCTCACGCGCTGGCGCAACAACCGGGGCAAACCCGCCGGCGCCTCGCCCGCGCCGGAGCAGGCCGGCGGCGCGGGCGGGCCTGCCTTGTCGGAGGCGGTGCTCGCCGGGTTGCGCGAGCTGGAGCGGGAAGCCGAAAGCGGCCTGGTGGAGCGGCTGATGGCGAGCTTCCTGCACAGCTCGCCCGAATTGCTCGACGATCTGCGCCATGGCGCCGCCAGCCGCAATGCGGTTGCGATCCGCGCGGCAAGCCACACGCTGAAATCGGCCAGCCGGGTTATCGGCGCCCTGGCGCTGTCGTCGACCTGCGCCACGCTCGAAGCGCTGGCGCATGAGGGGTGCGGCGATGATGTGCTGGCGCTGGTCGAGGAGGTGATCGCGGAATACGGGTCGATCCGGCCCGTGGTCGAAGCACAGGTTGGGGCGGCGGCAGACGAGCTCGCGGACGGCGGATAGCGCGGCGCTGCCCTCCACGACTTGCAAGCGCCGGACGCGGCCCCGCCTGGCCGCCCCGCCCGAGCGGCGTCGCCGGCGCAGGCCGTGCGCGTGAACGACCCGGCTTGACGCATCCGGCACGCGTCCGCACATCGCACGCATGTCCGGCCCGTTCGTCATCCCGCAGGAGCCCTCCGCCGCCGATGCCATCGCCGCGATCGGCGAAGAGCTGGACGTGTTCGACGACTGGATGGACCGCTACCAGTTCATCATCGAACTCGGCCGCAAGCTGCCGCCGTTTCCCGACGCGTGGATGGACGACGCCCACCGCGTGCCCGGATGCCAGAGCAAGGTCTGGATGGAGGGCGCGTGTCAGGACGGGAAACTCTGCCTGGCCGGCACATCGGACGCGGCCATCGTCTCCGGGCTGATCGCGCTGTTGCTCCGCGTCTATTCCGGCCGCCCGCCGGCCGAGATCGTTGCCACCGACCCCGTATTCCTGCGCGACCTCGGATTGCTCGAGGCGCTGTCGACCAACCGCGGCAACGGCATTGCGGCCATGGCGCGCAAGGTTCGCGAACTCGCCGCACGCCAGCACGCCGCGTGACGCGCGCGGGCTGACCTTTGGCCCCGCGGTGCCGGAGGCGGGCACGCGCGCGCGTCCGGTACATGTTCACACCCGCCGGTCCGCGCCGCGCCCTAGCCCAGCCGGGGATCGGGCACGCGCGCCGCGGCCAGCACGTCCACCCGGCAAGCGCCGCCGGCGAGCAAGACAGCGGCGCACGCATTCGCCGTGGCCCCGGAGGTCATCACGTCGTCGACCAGCACCACCGCGCGCCCGGGCAATCGCTCCTGCCTGCTGGCGCGAACGGCGAAGGCATCGCGCACGACCTCGGCCCTCTCGTCCGCGGTCAGGTCCCCCAGCGAGACCGTGGCGCGGCGCCTCACCAGCAAATCACGCGCCTCCGGGACCCCGGTAAGCCTGCCGACGGCCGCCGCCAGCAACGCGGCCTGATTGTAGCGCCGATGGAACAGCCGGCGCCGGTGGAGGGGGACGGGGACCAGCAGGGCGGCCTGCCGCAGCAGCGACCGGCCGGCGCGCACCAGATGCGGCGCCAGCACGGCGGCGAGGTCCGGCCGGTCCGCGTGCTTCAGTGGCAGGACCAGGCGGCGGCCCTGGGCATCGTAGCGCAGCGCCGCCCTCGCCCGGCAGAACAAAGGCGGCGTTTCGCGGCAGGACGGGCATAGCCCCCCGGGCAGAGCCTGCGCCGCGGCGGCGAACGGGACGCCGCAGCAGGCGCAGAAGGGTTCGGTGATGAAGGCCGTGCGGCCGAAACAGCCGGCGCACAGCAGGCCGTGCGCGCCCACACGCGCCTCGCAGCACAGGCATTGCGGCGGCAGCAGCAGGTCCAGCGCGGCATGCGCGGTGCGAAGCAGCAGGGAGGGCAGCATCTGTGGTCCGGCAACCCTGGCGTTGCGGCGATGGCGCCGCCACCGTCCTGGCGGGTGCACGCGCGCCGGGCCGCGCCTTTCGTTCGCTCGCACGCTACTGCGCGAAGCTTACCAGCCCGTTAGCGCCACGCCCCCGGTGCCATGGACCGGCGGTGTCATTGTCCGACGGTGTCATGGTCCGGCGATGCCACTGCCCTGCGGTGTCACGCTACGCCGATGCCACTGCCCGGCGGCGTCACACTCCGCCACTGTCCGGCGGTGTCATGGTCCGACGGTGTCACTGCCCGGCGATGCCGCTGTCCGGCGCTGTCATTGCCCGGCATCCAGCGCCGCCCGCAGGCGGCCCGCCTCCTCGCCTGGCACCAATCCCTGGCGCATGAACAAGTCGATCAGCACGAGGTTGACGTTGAACTTGAAGTCGCCGGTGTCGCGCACCGTCCACATCACCCGGTCGATCGGCCAGAGTTCGAATGCCGCGACTTCCCCATCCGCCGTGCGAGGCACGAAGTCCGCCGGCAGGTCCAGGTCGTAACAGTAAAGCAGGTCGCGGCGAAGCCCCTCGGGGCGCTCCATGGCATAGTCGATGGTCGCGACGTGCCGCGCCTGACCGGCCAGCGCCGGCGGGATCGCGGCCTCTTCCGCGGCTTCCTTGATCAGCGTCTGCCAGGGCGTCAGACCGGCGGGAACGCCGCCCGCGGTGATATGATCCAGCTTGCCGGGGTCCAGCAGCTTGTCGTCCGCGCGGCGCGCGACCCAGACATGCAGGCCGCCGGGATGCCGCACCAGCCCGTTCACATGCACGCCCACCGCGAGCACGCCGAACGACGGAATGGCGCCGCGGTCCAGCCCCGCCAGAACCGGGCCGCCGGGCGCGGCACGCACGTCGAACGCCTCATTGCGCCAGCGATAGTGCCCCGCGGCGGCGAGCGCGCGGGCGATCGCGTCGAGCACGGTTCCGTCTTCCAGCACCACCGCGCCGTCGCGCCGCGCGATCTGCGGCCAGGCCGCCAGCGCATCGGCCAGCGCCGGACGCAGCCAGCCGACCTGGGCGGCACCGATGCGGAACGGCAGGCGTTCGCCGGGCAGCCCGGCGTTATGGCAGTCGCGGATGTGGCGGAGAAAACCGTCCGAGTCCGTGGCCATGCTCACGAGGGCCGCCTTTCAAACCAGCCATGAACGTGCCACATCCGGTCCATGAAACACAGGACTGCGGCGCCGCCGCCAGTACTACGGGTGGAGCGATCCGGCATCCAGACGGTTCTGTCGCTGCTGCCCTATCTGTGGCCCGCGGGCAATCCCATCGCACGGCTGCGCGTTGCCGGCGCGGTCGTGTTCCTGCTGCTGGCCAAAGGGACCAGCGTCGTGGTGCCGGTGATCTATGGCCGCATCGTCGACGCACTGGCGCCGGCGGGCGGAGGCTTGCTGGTACTGCCGGTGGCCCTGGTGGTGGCGTACGGCCTGGTCCGCGTCGCCTCCTCCGGGTTCGGCGAACTGCGCGACGCCTTGTTCGCCCCGGTGCAGCAGCGCGCCGTGCGGCAGCTCGCGCTGCACACGTTCCGCCATCTGCATGGCCTGTCGCTGCGCTTCCATCTGGACCGGCAGACCGGCAGCCTGGCGCGGATCATCGATCGCGGCACCCAGGGCGTGCAGTCGCTACTGCGGCTTGCCGTATTCAACGTGGTGCCTACGGCGATCGAGCTGGTCCTGGTCGTCGGCATCATCTGGCACCTGTTCGACTGGCGCTTCGCCGCGATCACCCTGCTCGCGGTCGCCGCCTATGTCGGCTTCACCGCCGCCTTCGCCACACGGCGCGTGCGGCTGCGCCGGACGATGAACGATACCGACAACGACGCCTCCACCAAGGCGCTCGACAGCCTGCTGAATTTCGAGACGGTCAAGTATTTCGGCAACGAGGCGCATGAGGCGGTGCGCTACGACGCGGCGCTGGCGCGCTACGAATGCGCCGCGGTGCGGGTGCAGGTGTCGCTGAACATGCTGAACCTGGGACAGGCGGCGATCATCGCCGCGGGATTGACCGGCATCATGCTGATGGCGGCGCAGGGCGTGCGCGACGGCAGCATGACGGTGGGAAAATTCGTGCTGATCAACACCTATCTCATGCAGCTTTACCAGCCGCTGAATTTCCTCGGCATGGTCTACATGACCATCCGCCAGGGACTGGTGGACATGGAGCAGATGTTCCGGTTGCTGCGGATGCCGGCGGATGTGACCGACCGGGCGGATGCGGCGGCGCTGGCCGCGCATCTTTCGGAAGGGCCGGCGGGCGAGGTGCGATTCGAAAACGTGTCGTTCGGCTATGGTCCGGACCGCACCATCCTGCGCGGCGTCGATTTCTCGATTCCGGCCGGCCGCAAGCTGGCGATCGTCGGGCCGACTGGGGCCGGCAAATCCACCATCACCAAGCTGTTGTTCCGGTTCTACGACGTGACCGGCGGGCGGATCTGCATCGACGGCCAGGACATCCGCGAGGTCACGCAGGAAAGCCTGCGCTCCGCCATCGGCGTGGTGCCGCAGGACACCGTGTTGTTCAACGACACCATCCGCTACAACATCGCCTATGGCCGGCCCGATTCGTCGCCGGATGAAATCGAGCATGCGGCGCGCCTGGCACAGGTGCACGATTTCGTGCGGCAATTGCCGCAAGGCTACGACACGCGCGTGGGCGAGCGCGGGCTGAAACTCTCGGGCGGCGAGAAGCAGCGCGTGGCGATCGCCCGCACGATTTTGAAAGACCCGCGCATCCTGATCCTGGACGAGGCGACCAGCGCGCTGGACACCCGGACGGAGCAGGACATCCAGGCGGCGCTGCGCAGCCTGGCGCGTCATCGGACGACGCTCGCGATCGCGCACCGCCTGTGCACCGTGGCGGATGCCGACGAGATCATCGTGTTGGCGGATGGCGGCGTGGACGAGCGCGGCACGCACCCGGCATTGCTCGCGCTGGGCGGGCTGTATGCCCATATGTGGGCGGTGCAGGCGGCCGAGCAGGAAGAGATCGGGATCACGGCATGAGGGAGCGCGAACGATGCAGCCAGGCAGCAACGGCAATGCCCCGGCCGATCTGAGCCACGCGGGCGCCGTGGTGGACAAGGCAATCGAGTACATGCTTGGGCAGAACATCGATGGGATGTCGATTGCGTCGGCGTTGCTGGGTGGCGCGCTGGCGATGCTGTCGCGCAGCGTGGCCGATGACGCGATCGTGGCGATCCTGAACAGCGCGATTGCCAGCGTGAAGGCGGGGGAACTGCAGCGATAGCCAGCGCGGGCGGTGCGCATCGTGGTGGCGGGCGGCTCGCGGCGATTGATCCGCGTTCAGCATCCTCGTGGCATGGGAAAGCTCCCGGGTTCCGCACTTGACGGCGGCGCGCACGCCACCGCTACTTCGCGGGATCGTCCTCGGGAGAGTTCGCCATGCCGGTCCGTCTTGTCGTGTCCATCACCGCCGCGCCCGGCAAGGGCAGTGAACTGGCGGCGGCGTTTCGCCAGCGCTGTGCCGAGGTGATGCAGGAACCCGGTTGCCAGCAATTCGAAGTGTTCCAAAGCGTGCTGAATCCGGACCGGCTGGCGCTGCTGGAGCTATGGCAGGATCAGGCGGCACTGGACGTACATGCGGGCGTCAACGCCACGCGCGCGCCGATGCCGGCGGGCCTGCGCGCGGGCACCGGAGAGCGCGAGGACTACGAGTACAACCGCACCCGGTAATCGCCGCAGGCCTGGAATGACCTGGCGTGTCCGGGCGTGCGTCGGAGGACGCGGAGCAGATTCACCACCAAGACACAAAGGCACGAAGGTTGCCGTCAACAGGCAGACGTCCTTCGCATCTATAATAGCTTTGTGTCTTGGTGAATTTGTGGTGATTCTTGAATGCAGAGCGAACCGCATGGACGAAACGTCCTGTGCGCCATGCGGCGACACGCCGGCCGGCCGCCTCGTAACGTTCAGTCCCGCACGATCGGGCAGCTCTCGTCGCGCGCCCAGTCCGCGAAGCTGAGATAGTACACGCGCACATCGTCGAACCCCGCCCGCGCCGCCGCCGCAGCGGCAAGCGCCGCGCGCCCGCCACCCTCGCAATGGGTCACGATATGATCGCCGGGCTCGAAGCCGGCTTGCTCCATCATCGTGCGCAGCAGCGGCGCGGGATGCACGATGCCGTTTCGCATCAGGTCGGCATGCGACAGATGGCGCGCACCTGGCAGGTGGCCGCTGCGGGACCTGCCGCGCGCATCCTCGCCGGTGAACTCGGCGCGCGTGCGGCTGTCGAAGACGTGCGCACCGCCGTCGAGTTGCCGCCTGAGCGTATCGCGATCGACCACCCCCACGGCGCCCGTTCCGGCCACGGCATGAAACGGCGCCGCGGCCGGTGGCGCCGCGGGCGGTAGGTTGGCGCTGGCAATCGCCGGCCAGCCACCGTTCAGAACCACCGACCCGGCGCCGAAATATTGCAGGATGAACCATACGCGCGCGGCATTGGTCATGGCGCCGCTATCATACGCCACCGCGGTCACTCCTTCGCCGACACCGAGCGCGCGGAACGCCTCGTCCCAAAACGGATTCGTCGTGAAACCGGTGCCGGCCGATTTGGCGGCGGCATCCCAGGATTCCAGCGGCACGCGAACGGCCCCGGGCGCATGGCTGGCATCAAACGACGCCTGATCGCGCGCGTCGAGATAACGGACAGGGCCGAGCGTGGACAAAGCGGCGGCATCGACGAATGGATCCTGCGGCATGATTTGAACCTCCACGTGAACGCTGACGCTATCCGGCGCGACTGTCCCATGCTTCGGGCGCGCCCGAAAGCGCGGCCGCCGAGGCATGCCGCCGCGCGGACATGGCCGACCCGGACACTCCGGCGCTGCTCAGGCCGCGGCACGCTGCGCCGGCGCCGCGCGCGCATCCTCCAGAATCATGTCCGACGCCTTCTCGGCGATCATGATCGTCGGCGCATTGGTGTTGCCGGCAATGATCGCCGGCATGATCGACGCATCCACCACGCGCAGCGCGGCCAGCCCGTGCACGCGCAGCCGCGGATCCACCACCGCGTTCGGGCCGTGCCCCATGCCGCAGGAGCCGACCGGATGCAGGTTGGAAACGCCGCGCTGGCGCACGTCCTCGGCCAGTTGCTCGTCGGTGATAATCGAGGAACCCGGCAGCGTCTCCGCCACCAGCAGTTTCTGCAACGCATGCTGCCGGGCGATCTGCCGCGCGATGCGCATGCCGGCGATGATCGCCTGCATGTCGTACTCCGAGCGCAGGAAGTTGAACCGGATTTCCGGCGGCGCAAACGGATCTGGCGAGCGCAACCGCACCGTGCCGCGGCCCTCCGGCCGCAGATGCACCGGGCTGATCGCGAAACCCGGAAACGGATGCGAAATGATGCCGTTGCGGTTGCGGTCGATCGTGCTCCAGGCGGAGATGTTCAACTGGATGTCGGGCCGTTCCAGCCGTCGGTCGCTGCGCACCATCGCGCCGACATAGAGGCCGTTGCCGGACATCGGGCCGCGGCGGCCGAACGCGTATTGCACCCCCGCAACGACCTGGCGCGGCACCGAATGGTGCAGCTCGTTCAGCGAAATCGAACGCGAGATGCGCCAGGAGCAATACGTGTTGAAATGGTCATGCAGGTTGCCGCCGACGCCGGGCAGTTCGTGCAGGACGGGAATTTCCATCTCGCGCAAGTGCTGCGCCGGCCCGATGCCGGACAGCAGCAGAAGCTGCGGCGAACCATAGGCGCCGCCGGACACGATCACCTCGCCACTGGCGCGCGCGGTTTGCAAACCACGCGGGTTATTGAACTCAACGCCCACGGCGCGGCCGTTCTCGAGCAATACGCGGGTGGCATGGGCGTGCGTTTGAATCGTCAGGTTGGGCCGCTTGCGCGCGGGCGCCAGATAGGCGGCGGCGGTGCTCCAGCGGCGGCGGTCCTTGGTGGTGGTCTGGTAATAGCCGCACCCTTCCTGATCCGCGCCGTTGAAATCCGGGTTCGGCTTGATGCCGGACTGGATGCACGCCTGCAGCAGGATTTTCGCGATTTCCCATTCGTACGGCTGGTTCGACACGCGCAGCGGACCGCCGGCGCCGTGGTAATCGTCCGCGCCGCGTTCATTGTCCTCCGCCTTGCGGAAATAGGGCAGCACCGAATCCCAGTCCCAGCCCTCGCAGCCGAGCTGCCGCCAGTGATCGTAGTCGGCGTGGTGGCCACGCATGTAGATCATGCCGTTGATCGAGCTGGTGCCGCCCAGCACCTTGCCCCGCGGCTGATACATGACGCGATAATTGAGGTTGGGCTCCGGCTCGGAATCGAACATCCAGTTGACGCTCGGGTTGCAGAACGTCTTGGCGTAGCCGAGCGGAATGTGAATCCAGGGGTTGCGGTCCTTGCCGCCGGCCTCGAGCAGCAGCACGCGATGGCGGCCGGATTCGCTCAGCCGGTTGGCCAGCACGCAGCCAGCCGAGCCGGCGCCGGTAATGATGTAATCGTAGGTGTCTTCCGCCTCGGACATGCGCGTCTTGCCCCCTCCCGTCGCCGCCGCGGCCCAACGCGGGCCGCCGTGGTGCGACGGTCCCTGGTGGCGACCACGGTCCCCTGCGTCATTGTGGCCCGATCCACCGGTCATTGCGAGTGGACCGCCAGCCAGTGGACCACCCGCCGGTGGACCATCAGCCAGTGGACCGCCAGCCGGCGGTGCGGCGGGCGGCCGTGGCGGTGGATGACACCCGCCTCGCCGCGCCGGTATGGTTCGGCGATGCTGGGGGCCGAAGCCACCCCCGACCCATCCACCGGACACAGCCAACGCCATGCCGCAGGCCGGCAGACAAGCGCGAGGAGGACCGGCAGCCGCGCCCGATCCGGGCGGCGAACCGGCGAACCGCGCCCTGGTCACCGCCTGCACGATTCTCGCGACGCTGATGCAGTCGCTGGACAGCACCATCGCCAACGTTGCGCTGCCGTATATGCAAGGCACCATGAGCGCCAGCCAGGACCAGATCAACTGGGTCCTCACCAGCTACATCGTCGCCGCTGCCATCATGACGGCGCCGGTCGGCTTCCTGGCGGCACGCTTCGGACGCACCCGATTCTTCCTGGTGTCCGTGATCGGCTTCACCATCACATCCGTGATGTGCGGGCTGGCACAGTCGCTGAGCCAGATCGTGTTGTTCCGCCTGTTGCAGGGCGTCTGCGGCGCCGCCCTGGTGCCACTCTCGCAGGCCATTCTGTTCGACATCTATCCGACCGAGCGGCGCGGCGCCGCCATGTCGATCTGGGGCATGGGAGTCATGGTCGGGCCGATCCTGGGACCGACGCTGGGCGGCTGGCTCACCGAAAACTATAATTGGCGCTGGGTGTTCTACATCAACGTCCCGTTCGGGATTCTCGCCGCGTTCGGCATCTTCGCGTTCCTCAAGGAAACCAGGCGGTCCGACGGGGTGCGGCTCGACTGGCTCGGGTTCGGCGCGTTGAGCCTGGGCATCGGCGCGTTCCAGATGATGCTCGACCGCGGCGAATTGCTCGACTGGTTCAGTTCGCGCGAAATCATCGCCGAGGCCTGCCTGGCCGGGCTCGGCCTGTACTGCTTCCTGGTGCAGCTTTCCTGCGCGCACCGCCCGTTCCTGTCGCCGCGCCTGTTCGCCGATTTGAATTTCATGATCGGCCTGGTGTTCATGTTCGTGATCGGTCTGATCCTGTTTGCCACGCTGGCCCTGCTCTCGCCGTACCTGCAGACGCTGATGGATTATCCGGTCGTCACGGCGGGGATCCTGCTGGCGCCGCGCGGCGTCGGCACGATGGCCGCGATGGTGCTGTGCGGCCGTCTGGTCGGGCGGGTCAGCGTGCGCCTGCTGGTCGGCCTGGGCTTCGCCGCGACGGCCTATGCGCTGTACGACATGACGTCCTGGACGCCCGACGTCTCCGAATGGACGGTGGTGAGCGTCGGCTTCATCCAGGGGCTGAGCATCGGCCTGGTGTTCGTGCCGCTGTCCACCGTTGCGTTCGCGACGCTGCCGGCGGAGTTGCGCACCCAGGCGACCGGCGTGTTCAGCCTGATCCGCAACATCGGCAGCGCGATCGGCATTTCCGTGACCGGCGCGCTGCTGCAGAGCAATACCCAGCTCAATCACGCGCAGATCGGCGACGCGGTGACGCCGTTCAACCGCAGCCTGTGGAGCGCGCACGTGCTGCATTTCTGGAGTCCCGACACTCTGCACGGCGTCGCCCGCCTGAACGAGGAAATCACGCGCCAGGCCAGCACCATCGCCTATGTCGACGACTTCAAGCTGATGCTGATCCTGGCGGTGTGCTCGGTGCCTCTGGTGCTGCTGATCCGGCCGGATCAGTCCGCGAGGATCGCCGTGCGGCACGCCGCGGTGGAGTGAAACCTGTCGCGGCCTCCGTTGTTATTCCGGCCGTTACGCCGCTGCCCGATCCGGCGTCGCGGCGAGATCCTGCAAAATCATCGCGGCGCATTTCTCGCCGATCATGATGGTGGGGGCGTTGGTGTTGCCGCCGACGGCGACCGGCATGATCGACGCGTCGGCAACGCGCAGGCCATCGATGCCATGCACGCGCAGCCGCGGATCCACCACCGTGTTGGGGCCGTTGCCCATGGCGCAGGAACTGGTGGGATGCTGATTGGAAACGCCGCTCCGGCGCACGTAGTTCTGCAAGTCCGGTTCCGACACAACGTCCGGCCCGGGCGCCAGTTCGTTGGTGATATAGGGCTGCAATGCCGGCTGCATCGCGATCTTGCGCGCGAGTTGGATACCGTAGATCACCGCCTGCATGTCGTACTCGGTGCGGAGGAAGTCGAACAGGATAGCGGGTGGCGCGAGCGGCTCGGGACTCGCGAGACGCACGGTGCCGCGGCCATCGGGACGCAGATGCACCGGGCTGAGCGTGAAGCCGGGAAACGGATGCGGCACCACGCCGTCCATGTCGCGCCGCAAAGTGCTCCATTCGAACAGATTGATCTGGATGTCCGGGCGCTCGAAGCGCGGGTCGCTGCGGGTGAACAGACCGGCGTGGACGCCGTTGCTGGCCATCGGGCCGGAGCGGAACAAGGCATAGCGCACGCCGGCCTTGAGCTTGCGCCAGGCGCTGTTTTCCAGATCGTTCAGCGTGATTGGTTTCGAGCAACGCCAGCTTACGTAGGAATTGAAATGCTCGTGCAGATTCGAGCCGACCGCCGGCATGTCGCGGACCACCCCGATGCCCATATCCTGCAGATGCTGCGCCGGCCCGATCCCGGATAACAGCAGAAGCTGTGGTGAACTATAGGCGCCGCCGGAGACGATGATCTCGCCGCGGGCATGCGCCGTGTGTCGGCCTGCCTGCGTTTGGTACTCGATGCCGATCGCGCGGCGGTTCTCGAGCAGCACGCGCGTCGCCTGGGCGCCGGTCCGGATCGTCAGGTTCGGACGGTTGCGCGCCGGTTCCAGATAGGCCTTGGCGGTGCTCCAGCGGCGGCGGTTGTTGCTGGTGGTCTGGTAGTAGCCCCAGCCTTCCTGTTGCGCGCCGTTGAAATCGGGGTTGCGCGGGATGCCGGCTTGCTCGGCGGCGGCCAGCACGGCGTCCGCCAGTTCGAACCGTCCGGGCTGGTCGGAGACGTGCAGCGGGCCGCCGGCGCCGTGGAATTCGCTGGGGCCGTGCGCCTGGTTCTCCGCCTTCTTGAAGTACGGCAGCACGGAGTCCCAGTCCCAGCCTTCGCACCCGCGCTGGCGCCATTCGTCGTAGTCGCCGTGGTTGCCGCGTATGTAGACCATGCCGTTGATCGAGCTGCTGCCGCCCAGCGTCTTGCCGCGCGGCAGATAGAGCCGCCGGTTGGCAAGCTGCGGCTGCGGCGCGCTTTCGAATTTCCAGTTGACGCGCGGGTTGACGTAGGTCTTGGCGAAGCCAAGCGGGATGTGGATCCAAAGGTTGCTGTCGGGCGGCCCCGCTTCCAACAGCAACACGCGATGGCGGCCGGATTCGGACAGCCGCGCGGCCACCACGCAGCCGGCACTGCCGGCGCCGGTGACGATGAAGTCGTAGGTTTCGCCCTCGGCGGTCATGAACGTTTCCTTTGGCTTACGACCCAATATCCTGGCGCATGACGTAGTCTGGCCTGCATCGTCGGAAATGTTCGACGGGACGCGGCCGGATTCCGGCCGGCAGAAGTCAGTCTGCCCGCTTCCTGCCCGTCCTTGCGGCTGATGCGACCGCCGCGCGCCGGGGTTTCGGTCGGGCTGCCCCGGCCCCAATATCGGCCAGCCCCGTCAGCGTCACCGGTGCGCGGCCTTTGAATTCAGCGATCAACCTGAGTTTTCCGCCTAATCCATGCAGATAGTGATCCAGTGTCGACAACAGCATGTCCGTCCGCTGCTCCGCGCGTGACACCGCTTCTTGCTTGATGCGGAGTTTTTTTGCGAGCGCTACTTGCGTTTTCCCCATGGCCTTGCGCAGGTCGCGCAAGGTCATCTCCTCGGCGATCAATTCGTCCGCCCGTGCCCGAATGCTCGCCTGCTCTTCCGGTGGCAGACGACCCAGGATCTCCTCCAGGGGAATCCCTTTACTCATGTTGTGCCTCGCCAGGTGTGGAACCGTCTTTCCGCCAACCTCATCAACCGGCAATAGAACAGGTCCTCGGAAATGCCGCCCTTGTCTCCGGCAGCCAAAAGAACCGCGATGCGCTGGTCATCGAACACGAAGGCTACGCGCCACACACCTCCAGCCGCGCTGAAGCGCAGCTCTTTCAGGTTGGCAATGCGGCTTCCCTTCAGGGTGTCCACGCGAGGGCGGCCGAGACCCGGCCCCAATTCACCCAGTACTGTTGCATGTGCCAGTAATTCTCGTTGTACGGCTGGCGCCAGTGACGCAAACTCCGGTTCGAGATCGGGGTGGAACTCCACGCGCCAAACCATAAAATATTTTAGCCTTCACATCATATGATCGCAAGGTCATATTCACACGTGTCATATTTACATGTCCGCCGGCTCGTAAGCACGAATTTGCGGCAGGTTCCCGGCAAAGCGCTCCACCTCCACCGCGGTCAACTGCCCGGTGCATCCCTGCGCCAGGCGCGAGGTGCCGGCATTGCGCGTCAGCACGTTCGGATTGCCATGCACGCAGAGCGGCGCTTGCTCTTCCGGGTCGACAGGATCGTACCAGGCCCCTGTCGGCAAATGAACCACGCCGGGACACACATCCTCGCTCAGCATCGCACTCGCGAGGCAGGCGCCGCGATCGTTGAACAATCGGATGATATCCCCATCGGCAATGCCGCGCGCCGCGGCGTCGACCGGATGCAGCCGCGCGACTTCCCGGCCGCGCTGCTTTCCCGCCTGGCTGAACGCGCCAAAATCCAACTGGCTGTGCAGCCGCGAGGCGGGCTGGTTCGCGATCAGCCGCAATCCATGCCGCGCGTCCGGCACGTCCACCGGCGGCAGCCACACTGGATGACCCGGACAGTCGGCATAGCCGAATGCGGCGATCGTGGGCGACGCGATCTCGATGCGGCCACTCGGCGTCGGCAACGCAAATGCGACCGGATCGCGGCGGAATGCCGCGACAATGCCGCCATCATCCGGCGCCATCGGCAGTTCCAGCTCACCACGCCGCCAGAATTCGTCGAAGTCCGGCGCGTCGTGGCCGCCCTCTGCCAGCGCCGCCTGCGTGCGCCCGTACAAAAGCCGCAGCCAGCCGTCGGCATCGCGGCCCTCGGTGAACGCGCCGGCCTTGCCGAGACGCTCGGCCAGCGCGGCGAAGATCGCCTAGTCGTCGCGCGCTTGTGCGAACGGCGGGGCAACCTGGTGCATTGCCACCATCAGCTAGTCGGCGGAACTGGCGCCGATGTCGTTGCGCTCCAGCGTCATTGTCGCCGGCAGCACGCCGCGCGGCGAAGGTGCCCCAATGGGCACTGTGCGGCCGCCAGCCGATCGCTGTTGCGTCTGCCGTCATGCGTTGGGTCGTGCCTTCGGTTGATTACAAGTCGGCCACGCGGATCCACGCGGCGATGCCGGCGGCAACCAGCACGCCGGCGGCGATGGTGGCGGCGCCATCCGCGGCGAGTTCGTGCGCGACCGCGGTCCACAGCACGAACACCGCGACGCCGACCGCGATGCCGCCGGTCAGGCTGGCTTTGCCGGTCTTGACGCTGGATCGCGGCATTATTCGGCCGCCGCCGGCAGATGCCCGACGCGCACATCATCCGTGGTGTTGCGCACCCGCTTCAAATCGCGCCGCACGAAGCGCGTGTCGTAGCCATTGAACAGATGCCGGAACAGACCGCAGGCGAGATCGGAGGTATTGAAGAACCAGTCCGCCACCGGGTAGGTCAGGTTGAAGTTCCGCTCCATCATCAGCGCCGTGTTATGATGCGCGATGTGGTGGCGGCGCAGCGAGTTCACGATCGGAATGTGGCGAACGATGCTGTCATCCTTCACGTGGCAGCAGTAATGGAACAGTTCGTAATTGAGGTACAGGCCGACATTGGTGATCAGCAGCAGCCAGCCGGCGTTCGCCAGCCCTATGGCGCCGAGGATCGCGGCGAACGGCAGCGACAGCGCCATGAACGCCACCAGCGCATAGGGCGGGAAGAACACGATGCGGAAGTCGCGCGTGTTGTCGATGGTCGGCTCGATATGGGTGAAGAACTGGTGATGCGCCAGCGTGTGGCGCTTGTAGATGCCCATCAGGCCCTTCACCGGCCGGTGCATAACGTAGCGGTGGATCCACCACTCGAACACGTTGGAGATGCAGAACGCCACCGGAATCACCAGGTATTCGTACCACGCCGGATGGCTGATCTGCCGCGCGCAATACCAGATCGCGGTGCCGCCGAGCGCATAGATCAGCGCGACATGCGCCCAGCCAAAATAGGCGGGGGCGATGCGGGCGCGGAAATCGGCGCGAAACGCCGCCTGCCGCTGCGACATCCTGGCAAAGTCCATGGCCTGTTCCTCCAACTGCCGAGAGATAGGATGGATGTCCGGGCCGCGACAAGAGGGGCGCGCGGCGGCATAGTGGCGCCGGAAAACCGGAGGGGAGAACGATGCTGGAAGTGGAAACACCCGCCGACATGAAGGCCTATATCGGCAAGCCGCTCGGCAACAGCGCGTGGGTCACCATCGATCAGGCGCTGATCGACAAGTTCGCCGACGCCACCGGCGATCACCAGTGGATTCACGTCGACGTCGAGCGGGCGAAGCGCGAAATGCCCGGCGGCAAGACCATCGCCCACGGCTTCCTGACCCTGTCCCTGCTCGCCGGACTGGCGCACCAAATTTACGAAATCCGCAAAAGATCGCGCGGCATCAATTACGGGTCGAACAAGGTGCGTTTCACCGCGCCGGTGCCGGTAGGATCGCGCGTACGGCCGTCGCAGACACTGAAACAGGTGGACGATATCGATGGCGGCGTGCGCATGACGTTCGAAAGCACGATGGAGATCGAGGGCAGTGCGCGCCCGGCACTGGTGGCGGAGACGTTGAGCCTTGCCTACGACTGAGCCGCCGGCGCCGTTCGCCGCGCTGCATGTGGACGATGCGCCGGAGGTTCGCGCCCCCGACGGCTCGGCGGTGCGCGTGCTGGTGCGCACCAATGGCGGCAGCATGGCGCGATTCAGCCTGCCCGGGTTCGGGGTGTCGCGCGCGGTGGCGCACAGGACCGTGGCGGAGCTGTGGTACATCGTCGCCGGCAGCGGGGACATGTGGCTCAGCACCGGTGGGCAGGAGACGATCGTCGCGCTGGTCCCGGGCCTGTCGATCGCCATTTCAGCCGGCACCGCGTTCCAGTTTCGCTCCGGATCGGCGGATACGCTGCAAGCCCTGGGCGTTACGATGCCGCCGTGGCCTGGCGCGCACGAAGCCGTCCCGATCGACGGCCCGTGGCAACCGACGATCTGATTTCACCGCTGCCACCATTGTTCGGCCGAATCCTGGGGGCAGCACGCGCTGGTTTGCGCCCGGGTCGCCGCTCGATCGAAGCAACCCGATCGGTTCAGGCGGCCACTACAGCGGCTTCAGCGGCGGCGCCTCGCCGGAAGGCAGCGGCACCTGGGCAACGTTCAGCACCATCGACACTAGGCTGTAGTAACCGACCGCCCCTACCAGATCCATCACCCCGCGCTCGCCAAACCGGCTGTTGATCGCTTCATAAGCCGTATCGGACACGTGGCCCTTGGCAAGCAGTTCGCTAACGAAATCGAACACCGCCGTCTCGTCGGCATCCATGGCGGCAGGGCGCGTGCCGGCGGCAACCGCATCCAGGATGTCCGGCTGCAGCCCGGCCTGAATTCCCAGACGGCGATGCGCGTAAAATTCATACTGCGCGGTCCATTTGCGGCCGGCCATGCAGATCGCCAGTTCGTTCAGCTTCTGCGGCAGCGAGGTGCCGAACCGCACATAGGCGCCGACGCGCTGCACCAGGTCGCACAGCTCCGGGCTGCGCACCAGCGCGGCGAACGGGCCGCGCAGGCCAGCACCGCGGGGCCCCGACTGGATCGCGTCCAGCACCTTCTTCTGCTCCGGCGTCAGTTGATCGACCGGAATCGGCGGCAGGCGTCCTTCGTTTGCCATCAAACTCGCTCCCCTGGTTCGAACGTCACGGCATCGCGGCGGTCAGCCCGCCATCGACGACAATCTCGGTTGCGGTGATGTAGCGCGCCTCGTCGGAGGCAAGGAACAACACGGCATGGGCCACGTCCCACGCGTCGCCCATGCGGCCCATGGGAACCGCGCGATGGCGTGTCTCGATCAGCGCGTCGAGGTCGTTGTTGCCGACGGTCTTCGCCAGCCGCGTTGCCACCAGCGGCGTGTGCATCAGTCCGGGCACCACGGTGTTCACCCGGATGCCGCGCTTCGCGTAGGCACCGGCGGTGGAGCGCGACAACTGGATCACCCCCGCCTTCGAGGCGCTGTAGCCGACATGGGTGCGGCCGGAAGCAAAGTCGTTGCGCATGCCGGCGACCGAGGCGATGTTCACGATCGCGCCCTTGCCCTGTTTCAGCATCTCCGGGATCGCGTATTTGCACCCAAGGAACGCGGTCTTCAGGTTGAAGTCGACCTGCCGGTCCCACACGTCTTCCGGCATCGACACCGGGTCGCCGGGCGCCGAGCCGCCGACATTGTTCACCAGAACGTCCAGTTTGCCGAACCGCGTCACGCAGGCCTGCACCATGGCGGCCACCTCTTCCGCCACCACCATGTCGCAGTCATGCACCGCGCTGGTGCCGGCCTCGGACTGGATGATGCCGTGGGTTTCCCCGGCGGCGGCGGGGTTGACGTCGACCAGGAAGACGGCCGCGCCCTGGCGCGCCAGCAAGGTTGCCGTTGCTTTGCCATTGCCCCAGCCGGGGCCCACCGATCCCGCGCCGGTGACGATCGCGACCTTCCCGACCATGGAGAGCATCGGCACGTTTCCTTCCCTGAGCCTCGGCGCAGCCTATACCGCAACCCCGGCCGGCGCGAACCGGGCCGCCGGAGCGGCGGGAACCCGTCGTATCGAACCGCGGTACTGCCCTGACCGGCCGGTCCAACCAACCGGCAGCGGCCGCTAACCTTTTATTCATGATTCCCGCGCCATGCTGCGCCGGTGCCGGCAAAGCTCAGCGCCCTTGTCATCTCCTACAACCGGGCCGCGGTGATCGGCACCTGCCTGCGCGCCCTGCGGTTTGCGGATGAGGTGATCGTGGTCGACAAATCCTCGACCGACGCCACGCCGCGGATCGCCGCCCGCCATGCCGACCGGGTCATCACCGTGCCGTGGACGCCGGCGGTCGAGGATACCCGCGCCTTCGCGGTGGAGCATTGCACGGGCGACTGGATCCTGTGCCTGGACGACGACGAATGCCTGGCCCCGGAGGCCGCCGCCGCGATACCCGCCGAACTCGCCGCGCCGCGCGCCGACGTCTATTACCTACCGCTGCGGCACTACATTCTCGGCATCCACGACGAGGCTGCCTATTACTGGCCCGAGCATCACCCGCGCCTGTTCCGCCGCGGCGCGATCGCGTTCACCGCCACCGTGCATGGCGGCATGCAGCTTCGTTCCCAGCGCACGATGCGGTTGCCGCCCGAGAGCGGCGTGGTGATCCACCACCTGTCGCACCGCGACGTCGCCGAGTGGATCGAGAAGTGTAACCGATACACCTCGCGCGCCGACCGGCGGCGGCCCGACCATGGCGGACACGGCATCACCGCCTTCGCCCATGCGCGGATCGATCACTGGCAAACGCGCGGCCGCGGCGCGGAACCGGGCGGGTATCCCGAAGCGGTCGCGTTGCTGCGCGCGGTGTACGACATCGTCGACCGCCTCAAGACATGGGAAGAAGAGCGCGGCCTGGACGGCACGGCGGCGTTTGCGCGGACCTGCGACCAGCTCGATGCCGCCTATGCCGGGTCGCCCGCCGTCGCGCGGGGCGGGGAGCCATCAGCGGCGGCACCGCCACCGCCGGCCCCGCCGCAGGATGCGGCCCGGGCGGCGCTGGTCGCGCGCATCGCCGAGCTGCGCTCGCAGTGCGACGCCGTGACCGCGGATGCCGCCTCCCTCCGCGCGGCATTCTCGGCCGCTGTCGAAGCCCACCGGGACGCGCTGGTCGCGGAATGCGCGCGCGCCGAGGCACTCGCCCGCCACACCGAGGCGGCGGAGCAACGGGCCGAGGCCGCGGCACGGCGGGCCGGTGCGTTGCGCGCGCAACTGGCGGCGATCGAGGCGAGCACGTGCTGGCGCGCCACCGCGGGCATGCGCCGGATCGGCGAACGCGTGAAACACGCGATGCGACGCCGCGCATCGCGCGAACCGGACGCTGTCCTGTGTGAATGGTCGGAGTGAGAGGATTCGAACCTCCGGCCCCAGCGTCCCGAACACTGTGCTCTACCAGGCTGAGCTACACTCCGGCCAGGGCGCCGCATATAGCGGTGAGCCTGTCCAGCCGCAAGGCGATCGCCCCCCGGCGATCACGGCCCGGAAATCACTGCGTGGAATCACCGCCGGGCGATCACGGCCCGGAAAACCACCGCCTGGAATCACCGCCGGGCGATCACGGCCCGGAAAATCACTGCCTGGAATCATCGGCCGACAATCACCGCCAGGAAAATCACGGCCAGCAAATCACAGCCGGTCGGCCGGCACCGCGGCGGCGCGGTGCAGGGTGCTCAGGCATTGAAGCAATGCCGGCACGCCCTCCACCACGCGGAACAGGCCGCGTGCCCGCGGGGCGGCGAAGCCGCTGTCGATCGCGGCATCGATCGCGGCACGCAACGGCGCGGTGGAGCCGGCGATGTCGCACAGCACGATCGGCTTGTCATGCAGGCCAAGCTGCCGCCAGGTGATGATCTCGATCGTTTCGTCCAGCGTGCCGAGTCCGCCGGGCAGTGAAACGAACGCGTCGGCCTCGGCGAACATGAGCTGCTTGCGGCTGTGCATGCTGTCGGTGACGTTCAACGCGACGCCGGTATGCGCCACCTCGCGGCGGGTGAGGAATTCCGGGATCACGCCCAGGATGTTCCCGCCGGCCTGCAGCACCGCGTCGGCCACGGCGCCCATCAGCCCGACCCGGCCGCCGCCGTAGACCAGGCGCATGCCGGACGCGGCGAGGCCCTGGCCCAGCTCGCGAGCCGCTGCCGCAAAGGCGGGATTGGAACCGGAGGCGGAGCCGCAGAATACCGCGACGGAATGAATGGCCGGCATATTCGTCCTTCTGTTGGGATGGCTGCCGGTTTTGCGACGCGGCAGGCGTCTGATAGGTAAACCGTTGTAGCCGCGCCGGGGGCCGACAACCACCCTGCCGCAGCAGAAGTTGAGGGGGAGCCGACACACATGAAACGCAAGCTCGCGATTGCCGCCGTGGCGCTGAACCTGGCGGCTGCCGCCCACGCTGAAGGGCTGGACGTGATCCAGACCCGCCAGGCCGGGCAGGATCTGGTGCTCGCCGATTTCGCCGGCATTCGCGCGGTCGTGATGCTGAAGGGCGACGTGAAGACGCTGCAGAAGCCGGCGCTCGCGCTGGCGCGCTGGATGAAGGGCTTCCCCGAGATGTTCCCACCCGGCAGCGACAAGGGCGACAACACCAAGGCGCTCCCCGCGATCTGGACGGACAACGCCGGCTTCCGTACCGATGCCGCCAATTTCGTGACGGCGGCCGACGCGCTGGCGGAAGCCGCCAAGTCCGGCGATTCGGCCGAGGTGGCAAAGCAGATCAAGGTGGTCTCCGACGCGTGCGGCGCCTGCCACCACTCGTTCCGCGCACAGTAGGACGCGGCGGGGCGTGGTGCGGCGCTAAGGCAGCGTCGGCAAATAAGTGCGTCAGCACGCCGACAAAGCTGCCGTTCAAAACAAAGGCTCAGGGCTTGTTCGAGTAATACCGGCAAAACCCCGAGCACGCAGGTGCATCATGATCGGGGGTCAGCCAATGGAGCGGCGGAAATCCGTCACTGTTGCGGCTGTGGGAAGCGAAACAAGGACTGACTTTACATAACTTGCCCGGGGTTTTGCCGGTATTACTTGTTCGAGTAATACCGGCAAAACCCCGGGCGGGCGTTGCGATCAGGCGGGCTGGCCGCGGCAGCGGATGAGGTCGGGGA
>Ga0335072_10001841_pt1 | contig 33756 bp, 38 predicted proteins | sample Lox_Sample_21_FD_206725 | JGI IMG/M metagenome (GOLD analysis project Ga0335072, IMG submission 206725) | Soil microbial communities from Loxahatchee National Wildlife Refuge, Florida, United States - Lox_Sample_2.1 | ecosystem: Environmental > Terrestrial > Soil > Wetlands | place: USA... | reverse complement strand
CTTATACCCATATCTTTGCGCTTGTATGGTTCGCCGGTCTTTTTGTTTATACCTGGCTTAATAGTAATGGCAATGCCGAATATTAGCGTAAGCAGCAACAGTATCCCACACAGTATGTACATGGCCTCTCCTGTCTTTCAGTTCGTAAGTTCATAGTAGTCTAGCTGCGTATCTACTGCAATTAAAACCTAGCCTCTGTAACCTTTAGCGTATACGGACATGACGAAACTATTTGCACCTTGTGCGTACCATTGGACGTGTACGTTTTGGTACTACTCCCGTTCTTTTTATCTAAAAGCACCACGGTATCAGCCCTGTCGGGTAGGACTGAATATCCGAACATAACACCCTCATCTGAAGAGCATGAGAATGAATATGACACCTCCCACTTACCATGTGTAGTAAATACTGGCGAGGTTGGCGTTGGCGGGGTCAAGGAACCGTCTGCTGGATACGTCTTCGTGGACGAGGATTCATACAGCACCTTTGGACTTAGCGCCCACCAAGTGCCGAGGCCGAGAACAATAATGACGGCAAGTATTGCCAGCCTAGTGATATTGGAGTTCAGATTAAACATCTTCATGCCTAGCTGCACTTTATCGTTGTCTGAGTGACGTACTGTGCGCCCTGGTTGGTAATAGTAATACTGTCGGCAGACGTTGTTGTTTGGCCGGGAGCTATGGAGCCTTGAAGTTGGAATTGGTCTATACCTGAGTAGCTGTCATTGGCGTTTTGCGCCTGAATAGTACACGTTGGGTCAGCACTACTACTGCCGTTATTCGTAACCTTAAAACTTACAGATAGCGTTGCTGGGTCTATGACAGTGGAGCCAGTGGTTGAAGCAGAGTACTGTGAGCCACCGCTGCTATGGCTACCCAGCATGATGAGAAATATGATAAAAGCCAGACCTGCAAAAACGATAATGGCTACTACACGGGTTTGTTTTTCTCTGCGGGATTTTGGTGTTTGCTGAGGTGCTGGGTTCTTGACTGGATTTTCCACTGCACTACCTCTCTTGAGGGTTATGTTGTTAATATCTGGCGGATACCACAAAGCGCACCGCCAGGCGACAGCCTTTCGGCCATCTACGCAGATTTCTCCACGCAACCAGTCAAGATACCTAAACGATGCGCTTGGTACTCTTGACTGGATTTTCAACCATGCCTTTTGCCGAAGCTACTCAGTTTAGGTTGGTTTGCCAAATTGTAACAACGCCACAGCCGTAGCGTTAGTGGGAATTATACAGGGGTGTCAAGGGAATCCCAAGGCGGCAAAGGTGGGTTTAGAGTGGGTATAACTAGGCAAAATGGCTGCTTTTAGCATCGGTAAAGTTGGGTAGGGCTTAGGGATAAGTTGGCGCAGCACTCTAGAATTGCATGTTTCCACGTCTGGCGGTAATCTGTTAGCACTATGGACGGTATAGATGAGCTTGGCCGTGATGCACGAACAGTACCAGAGCTGATAAACGACGCTAAAGAGGTACTCGACTGGGCTAAACAGCTTGGTGCTAATGTTCCTGACGACAACTGGATAAAGCACACTATTAACAGAGGTGAACGTATGTTGGCGGAACCAACCGAGAAGAAACGACGTGAGCTTTTCCGACAATTTTATAGCAACCCCATAGAGAGCCAAAATAATATATCAGATCTAATACATCTAGGCTTCATGCGCCGACATCTCGGTGAACAGTCCCCTGATGTTCTAAAAGATAAACTAACACTTGCTATGCGTGGTGCAGATTCCGTGAAGCAAGAAACGGCAGCCAATACTAAATACCGTGATACACGTTTCGAACTATCTGTATGCGCCAGGCTTAATGAGCGTGGCTATACAGCCGTTCTTGCAGAGCCGAATCCTGACATATTTGCAGTTCGTAAAAAACTTAGGGCAGCCATTGAATGTAAGCGCATATTCTCACAGCAAGGTATTGATAAGCGGATCCTCGAAGCATGGAAGCAGTTGAAAGAACGCCCTGGGAATCAACACGCAGATCTACGAGTAATTTACTGTGACGTTACGAGGGCTTTCACAGAGGGCAATAAGCACCTACAAGGTGATATGAGTGCGGTATTAACAGGGCTGGAAACTAAAATGTATCAACTTGGCGAAAACATATTAAAACTACTAGGTAGAAATGGTGCGTCTGAGGTTGATGCAGTAGTTCTTGTATATCAAGACTATATCGAACCAATACACAACCAGTATGTACTAAGGGGTATCACGCAGCATCTTGTCGTAATAAACGCAGGACAGTGGCCTAACCATGTTCCGATGGTGTCACGCAAGCGCCGTAGACTAGCCCTACACTTCTTCAAGAAGCTCGACAAAAAAGGACAGGTATACTACGAGGATATTCCCGGGCCGCAAGCCTAGCCTATACGTCTAAGGCCTTGAGAATGACCTTAACGGGTTACATACTTTAGGCATGAAAGTGCTTAACACAAGCTCAACTGGCGATATGGATTTAGCAGCTACAAACCGGCAGCAGGTAGCCGACATCAAGAAGCGTTACCTGAATGGATTTATTACACGGGAACAGGCGCAAGCTGAGGCTGAGCCGGTCATTGAACGTATCAATGCCAGACAGCAGGAGATAGCGCGAAAGTTCGGTAAAACGAACTATCCCAAGACCACTTTTACTGGACTTATGCGATAACAATAAGCGGAATAACTTACTTTTTCTATCTCGTTTAAGCCAACAAGGTATTACCCCATCTATATAGATATACTATAGAAAACTATATAGATTCCCTCTATGGAGATAACTATACATATAGAGGTATCTCTACAGCTATATAGATTGGTTCTATGTAGGTTCCAGTAACCATTAGAGCAATCAATAAGGGGAGAAAATAGAAAAACATTTTTCGGTTTTCCCAAATCACATGACTGTGGATAAGTATCAAAAAATAGCAAAAATGTGCTTGGTGAAAGTACAGGGTTCGTGCTTGCCAGGCTTCAGTTATAATGTCTTACTATTGATTTTTCGATTGAGCCGTCCTACAATACTTGGTAAGCGAAAAAGCGTGGAGGTGACCGGTGCGTCATTGCAAGCGCAATCAAAGCCTTGCCCTTTCGGGCAGTATAAAGTTCCATTCTCTGGAAGCAGAAGCTAATCAATACAAACAAACCTAGTATTAGAACGCCGTAGAGTATTTCTAGCGGCTTTTTTAGCGCACCAGAATGGGGAGAATATATGACGAACTTCACGGTAAATGAAGATAGCGTCGAGGCAGAGGTATATGTGACAACGGGGACACCGGACACACCGGTATACCTGGTAAAGGTATCGTTTTGGGAAATAGGCGTGTATATCAATGGCATTCGCGTCCAAGAGTCACCAAAGTTCCCAGACAGAGGGCTTTGGGTGCAACTACCAGGCTTCAATGTAAAGGGTCGGTTTTATAAGACCATTGAGTGCAGTAAAGATTCACCGTTCTTCGAATTGGTAAACCGTAAGGCACAAGAAGCCGTAGAGAAATATCGGAACGAGAATGAACCTTCAAGCTCGAAGGACTTACTAAACGATATTCCAGACTGGCTCAATAAATGAGCATCCGTATGGCGAACTCTAGCCCTTTTGAGCTAAAGGTCACATTCAAGTCAGAAGGATCAACTAATAAACAGGAGCTGGATGATACCTACGATTTTTTGTTCAGCCGGTTCTTTAAACAGAGGTAAAATAGCTCGAATATATTGATAATTGTTTATATATACTTATAATTTTTAACATGGCAGACGATAAATACTATACAGTCCAAGAAGTCTCTTCCCTGCTCCAAGTCCACTGGCAAAGTGTACTGAACTATATTAAGTCTGGAAAACTTGAGGCTGTGAAACTTGGTAGAGGATACAGGATTGGAAAGAAATCACTGGATAGTTTTATCGCCAGCCATACTACAGGAGACAGAGAATCTAGTGATAGCTAAAACGATGAATGACACTCAAGCAAGGAAACTGTTTTAATGCTCCGGGCAGCCATATACGCAAGAGTAAGTACGGAATTACAAAAGGACGAGGAGACCGTCCAGACCCAATTATATGAGACGAAGAAGGCTATCGAAGATGACGGCAATTCCCTGCTGGCAGATTGTGAATACGTTGACGAAGGCTGGTCAGGAGCCATTTTAGAGCGCCCACAGCTAGACCTACTGCGACAAGATGCTTGCGAGAAAAAGTTCGACATTGTATATAGCTTGGATATGGGCCGCCTAGCACGTAAGTTCGTACACCAAGAGATTGTTATCGAAGAATTAAGAGGCTTTGATATTCAGTTTAAAAGCTTACACGACATTAACGGTGAAACTCCCGAAGAACAGCTTATGGGTAACGTTATGGGCATTTTTCACGAATATGAACGTGTAAAAATAGCTGAGCGGTTCCGTCTCGGTAAGCTTAATAAGGTTAGATCCGGCAAACTACTAGGCTATGAACCTCCTTATGGTTACGACTACATACCTATCAAGGGTAAAGGCCGTGAAAAGATAAATGGGTACTTTGTCGTTAACGAGGAAGAAGCCCATGTAGTAAAAATGATATTCGAATGGATAGGCATTGAATGTATCTCAATCAAAGAGGTCATTCGTAGGCTTTACGACTTGGGCATCCCGCCTAAAAGCAGATGCGTGACGCGTGGCCATCTAGCTCACTCCACCGCATGATAAAGAACGAAACATACATAGGACAGCACCACTATTACAAAAGTGAGAGCGTCATAAGCCGTCACCCAATGGCTAAGTCCCAGAAAAAGTATAAGCACCGACACACTATTAAGGGCAGCCGTAAAACACGTCCACGCGATGAGTGGATAATGGTAGAAGTGCCAAAAATAATCGAGCCGGAGTTATTCGAAAAGGCCAAGGTTCAAATTAAAAACAATGGCAAGTTCAGCCAACGCTGTAAAAGAAATCCCTACTTATTTGGCAGCCTCATCTACTGTCCATGTGGATGTTCGCGTACTGGCGAAGGTCAAAATGGCCATTTTTACTACCGCTGTACTGACCGTCTATTGAAGTTTCCTAAGCCTCGTACTTGCTTCGAGCCGTCAGTAAATGTTCAAGTGCTTGATGCTATTGGTTGGACAAAACTAACACAACTTCTAACCAACCCTCAGCTACTTCAGGAACAGCTAGACCGTTACGCCGAGGAGAAACGCGCAAGGCTTGGCCGGAGTCCTAAAAAAGAAGAAGTGCAGACGGCACTTAAGTCACTTGAACAAGAGGAGCGCCGTTATGTAAAGGCGTGGGGACAAGGCACAATGTCCGAAAATGTTTACACCGACCAAATGAACAGTGTTGCACGTCGCCGTAAAGACTACGTAGACCAGTTAAACCGGCCTGAAGAAGATGATCTGGACAAGTTAAGCAAAATCAACTTGAACGAGCTTGTAGGCCCATTTGAGCGGTTCCTAGCGGACTTATCTTACGAGGATAAGCTTTTTACTGTTCGTAAGATAGTTGATAAAGTAATAGCAACGAAGAAAGAAGTTATTATATGCGGAAATATACCCCTATTTGCACAATCTCTATCCCTAAACGAAGTTGGGTTAAATGTTAAGTATAGCAATCGTCGGCTTGCCAAACGTAGGTAAGTCAACCCTTTTTAACGCTTTGACGGACAGTAATGTCTTAGCAGCAAACTACCCATTTGCCACAATTGAGCCAAACACTGGAATCGTGCCCGTACCAGATGCTCGTCTACAAGAATTGAGCAAGCTGTACGGTAATGCGCCCGTCAAGCCGGCTACAGTCACCTTTATAGACGTTGCCGGTCTAGTAAAGGGAGCGAGTGAAGGCGAGGGTCTGGGTAATCAATTTCTGAGTCATATTCGGGCTACCAATACCGTAGTACAGGTTGTCCGCGCTTTCAGTGATTCGAATATCGTAACTGATGAAGCTACAGGCCAACACGATCCCAAAGGTGACATCGAAATTATAAATACCGAACTAATACTGGCTGATCTGCAGACTATAGCCAAGCGACTTCCGAAGCTTGAAAAGGAGGTGCGTGCCAATTCTAAGCTCAAACCCGAATATGATCTCTTACTAAGCGTCCGTGAACTATTAGATAGTGGTCAACCAGTTTGGAGCCAACCCAGTATTGACCCTAGCCCTTTGGACGGCCTTTTTCTACTAACCGCCAAACCGATAATCTACGTATTCAACGTAGATGAAAACGGCCTAGCTAATCAAGCACTGCAGCAAATGTTAGCAGCACTCGTTGCCCCCTGCTCCGCCCTATTTGTCTGCGCAAAGTTGGAAGACGAACTACGCAGTCTCGACGCCGTCGATCGAACTGAACTACTCGAAAGCTATGGTCAGGAAGAATCAGGCCTGAACCAGTTGATCCGTGCCGCCTATGATGCGCTTAACTTGCAGAGTTACTTGACCGCAGGCGAAAAGGAGGTGCGTGCCTGGACAATCCCTAAAGGTTCCACTGCACCACAGGCCGCTGGTGTAATTCATGGCGATTTCGAGCGCGGTTTCATAGCTGCCGAGATAGTTGACTACAACGACTTATTAGCGGCTAGCTCACTCCAGGCGGCTCGGGCCGCAGGTAAAGTACGTACTGAAGGCAAAACCTATATAATGGGTCCGAATGATGTCGTAGAGTTTCGATTTAACGTATCTCGTTAATAAAACGAGGGGAACCTACGCCTTCGGCTTAAGAGCGGCACCTTAGTATACGGATTCATTGGTGTATAGGGTGTCCCTACTGGTTGTGTTGGTGACGTAAGCTGTGGGCTTAAGCCGGGCAGCGGCTGCGGTGTACCAATCAGCTGCCCTTGGAACTGCTGAGTCGTTAAGCTGTGCTGCCGAATTTCCATTACCCGCTGCTGGACGTAATTTGTACACTTACGCAGTCGCGTGATACTCCAGCTATTAAACACTAGGCTTCGCATTGGTGTTAGAATTTTCAGCGTCGCACCCGTCAGACGATTGTTAAAATCAACTTCCGCTATCATATCGTACCGTAGATCCTCAATAGTAAGGAGCATCGGCTTGCGATCAATGAGCAACACACGATATGTTGTTACGACCAAGAGCGCAAAACCACCTTCATACGTGCCGTTTACTGCCTGCGCAATTTTTTCGTCTGGCATAATGACATTACTCAACTCACGTATCTCAGATCGTCCCCACACTTTAAAATTACAACCAACATGCTTTAATTGTTCTTCTACTTCCCGAAAACTTACCATATCGTACCCCCTTTGCAGGCGGCTGCTGGCTTATTTGTCAGCTTACCGGTACTTATAGTATGTGAGGCCACCCTAGCCTATCACAGTTAGTTTCGTCACATCTTTATCAGGATATTTGTCACATCTTGGGTAATCACCAATGCTGTGGGATAATGTATTCATGCTGGCGAACGCAGAAGAAATGCGCGCTCTCGTCAATGTATTCCATGGTGGTACGAAGTTGACGTACTCCAAGGGCGAGTTCATTATCCGACCGGGACAGACACCGCCCGGTGTTTTTTATATAGAGGAGGGTTTAGCAAAAGCCTACGACTTGACCAAGTATGGTGAGGAAAACCTACTCATTATCCGTAAGACAGGTGAACTAATGGGTCTTACTTGGGCCATAACGGGACAAGATCGAGGGGTTATATATTCAGCTCTCGCACCTACAGTAGTGTGGCTAATTTCACGTACTACGTTTGTAGATTTCTTACGCACTCATCCGGAAGCAGCAGTGCCCGTCATAGACATGATAACTGATATGTATCGTCTGCATTCGGAACGAATTATGACACTCGAATATCGTACTGTTCGCGAACGCCTGATCTCGTTTCTACTAACTACATCACGTCGCTTCGGTGAACGTACCCCTATAGGAATCCGTATCGTTGTTCCACTCAAACACCACGACATTGCGAGTAGTATCAGTGCTACTCGTGAAACAACATCTCGCACCTTAGCGGACCTCGAACGCAAAGCCTACATACGGACTGAGCCATCTTCTATCACTATCCTCGACGAGCAAGCACTTCGCAACCTACTCTAGACCGACCCAAAAACGGAGAGGAATTATAAGAACATGTTTACTAACTAATAATTAGGTTCTTATGTTAAATGATCAGATCCCTATACCGAGTTCCAGCCTACTCCCAATGAAGAACAATGTCCTCTATAATCTGTACAATCTTTTGATGTTCTGGTAATCGATTATCGTCGTAATAATGGTCTATAGAAATCACTTCGTCAAGCACATTCAGACAGACGATCTCATCAGCTAGTATGTGCATCTGGTCGACCGCGTTTACGCTCGCAAATGGCGTCACCATAATAAGCCGATGTGTCTTGATAGGCTTAAGATACTCGGCCGCAGCACGCATCGAAAGACCGTTCGATAGGCCATCCGACACGACGATGATATGTCGACCGCGTAGCAATTTTGGACTTATGACACCACCTTGTCCGAGTAGCCGGTTCATCGTGAATATTTTTTCTAACTTCTGCTGTTCTATGTAGTTAAAGTTTTCGCCTTCTAATTCCTCAAGTTCACCCACTGAGTACATATCGTTAAATGTCACGTCACCCGTATGGTCGATTTCGGCCAATACGTCACGCTCGCCCTGCAGGCGAATCGGTTCGGTTAATAGCATGGTGAGCGGGCAGTGCAGCCATGCGGCAATGCGAGCACCCACGACGACTGCCCCGTCACTTAAGGCCACTACCGCGCAGTCGTCGTATCGATATTTAGCGAGCTTGTACGCTATAAGATCTCCCGCGATCTTACGGTTTGGGAAATAGTACATCTAGCCTTGCTCCGCTTTGCACGACGGAGTGTATCTAATCATAAGCAAAATTGTAGCAAGTTACCGAAGTTTGCGTAAGAGGTAGAAGCGTTCTATATTGCCTCTACTACCCGGCACTTCGCTATCCGCTTTCTGGATAATCTTGAACGTTCGAAGCGCCCAAACTTCAAAGTCTTTTAGAATTTCGCGACGCATTTTATCATTTTTAATAACCCCCTTGTGCTTGAAGTCGCTCTGGCCAGCCTCAAATTGGGGTTTTACCATTGCTACGATGTCAGTTCTATCATTAACTAGAGTAGTCACGTAGGGCAAAATCTCGCGTAGCGAGATGAACGATACATCACATACAACTACATCCATCTGTTGATGCGTCGTGAAATCGCGAATATCAGTCTTTTCGTGTAGCTCTATTTGCGGATTATCCCGTAGTGAGGGATGGAGCTGATCGGTACCTATATCTACAGCGATAACCCTGCTGGCACCATGAGTCAGGGCATATTGTGTGAATCCGCCAGTAGACGACCCTACATCGAGTACTGTCTTACCACTGAACTCCAAGTGAAACATTTCGGCCGCACTCTTTAGTTTCAACGCTGCTCGACTCACGTACTGCTCAACTGGCTCGAGACGAATAGCATCAGTCTCACTTACGAGCTGGCCAGCCTTTTGAACTACCCGGCCATTTAACCTCACATATCCGAGCCGCACATAGCTCTCAGCTTGACTACGAGTAGCTACAAGGCCGCGTGCTGCTAGCGCAACGTCCAGCCGCTGCTTCATAAAACCGCTACCCCTTTACTCGCTCACGGTAAGCGCCGGTAATAGTATCAACAGAGATAAGGTCATCCCGCTTAATAAAAGCTGGTACTTTTATGGTGATACCTGTTTCAAGTGTTGCATCCTTTTGGACGTTACTGGTGGTATCGCCTTTTACCACATCCTCAGTATAGGTTACAAGTAACGGCACATTCTTTGGCAACTCGACATTGATCGGGCGACCATTAAAGAACTGCAACGAGATTGTATCACCCTCCTTCATATACCCCGCGCCATCACCGACCAGGTCAGCCGGTATTTCGAACTGTTCGAAGGTGTCCGGATTCATGAAGTGGAACGTACCACCATCTGTATATAGATACTGCGCGGCTTGGCTAGTCACTTCAGCCGGTTCAACAGTCTCATTGCCCTTGAATGTCTTGTCAAGCACTTTGCCGTCCAGTACACTCTTGATCCGGACGTTCACTATAGAACCTCCACGCCCCATTACCTTCTGGTTGTAATCAACCACACGGTATGGCACGCCATCCATCTGGAATAACACACCTTTTTTTAAGTTCGTTATACTTAATGCCATTGCATGTACTCCTTACCAAATAGTTAGCGTATCTGCGCCTCAATCTGTTCAAGCTGCGCGGTCAACTGCGCCACATCAGCTGGACCAAAACCAGATCCGGTTGACAAAACACCGATACGTAATTTTGCTAGATGCTTCTTTGCCGCCGTCGCACACTTCAACTGTTCCTCACGCGTCTCGCTCAATTCATAGTCACGGATATCGAGTCTGGCGTCAATTGCCAGGCGGCGCAAGCTTGTCATTGCCTTTTTCTCAGCCGGGTCGAGTACTTCCATATCTACACTACGTACTAGCGCTTTTATTTCTCCTTCGACTCGCTGCATTGCCAAGAAAGGTGAGGCATTTTCCATACCTCTATTGTGCCAGATTACGCCTTTGCTACAAATGGCAGCAGTGCGATATGACGGGCGCGCTTGATAGCAACTGCCAGGCGGCGTTGCTGACTTTCGGTAAGACCGGTCTTCTTGCGAGTCTCGATCTGCCCGTACTGGTTCACGTAGCGTTGTAGGGTCTTAAAGTCCTTATAGTCGAAATATGCTACGTCTGTCTTGTGCTTAAAAATTTTTGCCATTGTTTACTCCTTAGAATGGAATATCGTCTAGGTTAATAGGTTCGTCACCGATGTCTTCGATTACGACATCGTCCTGTTTCTTACTCGGAGCAGGTTTACTGGAGCCGTTTCCACTAGGGCCGGAGCCATTCTGATAGCCACCGGAGTTACCATCACCACCAGCGCCACCTAGGAAGGTTACATCCTGCGCAACAACCTCAACCTTACTGCGCTTCTGGCCTTCTTGCTCCCAGGCACGGCTCTGTAACCGGCCGTTTATCAGACAAGGGCGGCCTTTACTCAGGTACTGAGCTACACGCTCACCGAGAGGTCCCCATGCGACAACATCTACGTAGTCAGTGGCCTCCTGCCAATTGCCGTCTGCTCCTTTATAGCTACGGTTTAGTGCCAAACTAAAACTACATACACTCTGCCCATTCGGCGTCTGCCGTAACTCTGGGTCTCGAGTCAAATTCCCCATTAAGATCACCTGATTGAATGATCGAGCCATTCGTACTCCTCCTTACAGGAACTATGTCCTTTTGATTAATCTTGTACTTATCTACGTTATGTTAGCAAGTAATAGGTGTAAGCCTACTCTTCGTCGTCGCTATCAGCTTCCGTATCACCACGCTTCGCAGCTTGTTCAGCCTTACGAGCCTTTTCAGCCTCGGCCTTAGCCACGGCCTTTAAGTCAGACTTAGTGATCAAGAAGCGAATTACCTCATCAGTAATGTTCAGAACACTTTCCAACTTCTGCACATTTACTCCTGGCACTTCAGCGGTGTAAAACACATAAATTGCCATGTCGTGTTTCTTGATAGGATATGCGAGCTTGCGTTTACCCCAATTGTCAATATTGGTGACTTTGACGCCGTTGTCGGTGAAAATCTTTTCCACGCGCGTCGTTGCCTTTTCCAGATCTACTTCTAGATCAGGGTCGTACAGAATAGCGATCTCGTACTGATTTATCACGAATCACACTCCCTTGGTTAAAGCCTATACTCACAAAAGGGATATAGGCTGAGTTGATATTACTGTATTATTTTAACCTATTAGAGCACCTTTTTCAACGCCTCACACTGATATAGACGACCTCCTGACAGGCTAGCGGCAGGTGGTTCTAGAAGGGCTTCTTGTAAGTCGCTTGCCAATCAACCTCAGAAATACGGTTTTATTAAAAAACTCCCGACTACACGGGAGTTTTTTACTGTATATAAACAAAAACAAGTTCGCCTGGCGGAAGTAGTGGGTCGTATCCTCCACCGTCTCTCAAAGCTTTAGATACGACTACCACTTCTCCCTCCTTTGGCTTTTTGTTTTACCCACATCTTAAAACGCTCACGCTAAAAGCGCAAGCAATTTTATTGTAGAAAGAAGCTTAGAACGACCTCTTGTCTGACCAGATTCTGTAGCAGAAGCAACCACAACCACCCCTGTACATTATGTGTTGTAAATATTACTCAGCAGGGTAGACATCCTGGATTGCCTCAGTGCCGCCAGACGTAGGCCCGGCTTCCGCCTCGCCGCCTCCGAAAACCTGGCTGAGGCTAGTCACTAATACCTCGCGTGGCCTTGAGCCGTCTGCCTGACCAATGATACCCTGCTCTTCCATTTCTTCGATCAACCGTGCCGCTCGACCGTAGCCAATGCGAAGCCGACGCTGTAGCAAGCTAGTGGAAGCTTTCTTGCTTTCAATTACCACTCGCACTGCATCCTGGAACATATCGTCGTCAGCGTCACTACCACCCATATCAGCCACTACACCACCCTTGCCGATAGTGACTGGCTGGCTTACCACCTCGTCGTTATACTGTGGTGCGCGTTGCTCACGTATAAAATCAGTGACCTTTACCGTTTCATCGTCGCCGATTAAAGCTGCCTGGATACGCTTAGGTTTTGGCATATCGCTGGTAAGCAGTAGCATATCGCCGCGACCAAGCAATTTTTCAGCGCCGATCTGATCGATAATCGTCCGTGAATCCACTTGGCTTGCCGTGGTAAAAGCAATACGTGCCGGTACGTTAGCTTTGATAAGCCCGGTAATAACATCAACACTTGGACGCTGCGTGGCAAGAATAAGGTGAATACCGACGGCACGCGCCTTTTGGGCGATACGCACAATTAGCGCTTCTACATCTCGGGCAGCCATCATCATCAAGTCCGCAAGCTCATCAATAACGATGACTATATATGGCATGCCTTCTTCCTTTTTTAGAAGATTGTACTCACTAATGCTACGCTTTTTGACTTCTGCTAGCGTACGGTAGCGGCGCTCCATCTCGGCAACCGCCCATTTCAAGGCAGAGATACACTTCTCCGGTTCTGTAATGACTGGAGTTAATAGGTGTGGGATATCATTGTAAGGTGTTAGTTCAACAGTCTTAGGGTCGACGAGAATAAGCTTAAGATCGCTCGGTGTATTCCGATACAGTAGGCTTGTAAGTACGTCATTAATCATAACTGACTTACCAGAACCGGTCTGTCCGGCCACTAGCATATGCGGCATTTTTGCCAGATCAGCCACTACCGGCTTGCCGGCAATGTCTCTACCAATAGCAAAGGTTAATGGATTCTTCTCCGCCTCCCATTCGTGTGCCTGTAACAAACTGCTTAGACGTACTGTTGCGGCTTTAATATTTGGCACCTCGATCCCAACAGCACGTTGGCCGGGGATCGGTGCTTCCATGCGAATACTAGTAGCTGCTAAGTCGAGCGCTAAGTTGTTCTCGAGTGCTGTAATTTTTGTAAGCTTTACGCCTGTCGGCGGCTTCAACGTATACTGCGTAATACGTGGACCGATATTGGCACCCTCCATTTCGACCTCTATGTTGAAGTTTTGAAAGGTCTCTTTTATGGCGCGTGCTTTAGCCTCTACGTTACCGGGATCTGCCTTATCTTGCTTCTGGTCGAGTAGATCGATGCCGGGGAACTTCCAGTTCGGATCACTAGCGGCAGTCAGTGCGGCATGCGTCTCCTGCGTCGTAAGCTTTTGGGCAGTGTTGCGTAGGTTTAGTCGCGGTGCTGGTTTTGGCTCGTTGTAGTGCTCAACTGGTACACCTTCATTCAGCTTAAAGCCATTTTCAACCGCTTGCTTCTGAAGTCCTTCCAAGCCCTCCTCTTTATCCTCATGGTCACGTTGCTGAAACGGCTTTAGCAGCACCCTTGGTGAGATGCCGAACGCGAACAGGAAGGCGAATAACGAACACAGAAAGAACAGAATACTCGCGGGCACTTTGTCCAACAGCCCCAAAACTGCGCCCCCTATTAACTTACCGGTGCTGCCACCGTGACCTCCACTACTGCCTGCCACACTCTGGCTCACAAACAGCGTATGGAATAGACTGCTCGCGAATAATAATAGACCGAACATACTAAGACGTTGCGCAAGCGGTAGTCTATGATCCTCTGAAGCAAATTTATATACACCCCAATATACGAGAACCGCTGGCAGTAACCAGGCAGCCCATCCGAGCAGCCAGAACGTTGCAGCAAATAGCCCCTTTGGTAATGCACCACCGGTGCCAAATCCCCCTAACAGCACGAATAGCGCTGCTACTATCATTAAGACAGCCACACTGTAGCCCCAGAATGGTGAACGCTCAATAATTTCTGGTTCCGCAGACCTTACCCTTTTACCCTTATTGGACTTTTTCTTTTTTGCCATAGTTCTTTATAGTATACCAATCTTATTGGTTGTGTTTATCTAGATTATAGCTTTATTTACAACTTTTGTCAACTTCACAGTATGTCACCAGGCCGGGACGTAAGCGAATCGTACACCTATCTCTATTTATTATACCCACAATACATGGAATACGGGGGCTCTGCGCTCCAATAACAAAATTAGTGAGTTGTGCTTGCGGACCTTATAGGCTCGTAGTTATATACGAGCAGGGTAGCAGAAAATGACACGATAGGTTTTTTAGCGAGCCTACTGGGACCCGAAGTAGTCACCTGAATCTGGACCAAGTGGTGGAAGATTTGTCACATTTGTTCCTATTTCGCTAGCTGCTTCTAATGCCGTCGTGTTTGCCGGTGGGTTAGCAGTACTAGTTTCTCCAAGCACGCCGTCCACAACGGCCTCCCCAGGGCCTCTCGCATTAGCTATATCTGACGGTATATTAGCTGTCAGCCCAACGCTTGCTATACTTGTCGCTGCATTCGCAGCAGCACTCGCCTTAGGGCCCATAGTACCGAAGTAATATGTTGGATCAGGCTGAGCAGCACCCTCTTGCGCATAGGTTACAAAAACAGCTTCGCTTTTATGTGGGTGATCACCCTCGCTCTGCGGCACGAGGACAGCGTTAACACCGTCCTTCGTTTCGACTGCTTCGTAGTCGGTGCCTGGGATTGGCGCTATAGTAAAACCTTTTCCGCGCTGTCTATCGTACTCGGAAATGATTTCCCCCGCTGCCTGAGTTATTGTCTCCTTAACAGGAGCTTTTAGTTGGTGTGCGGCGGCAACGCTCTGGTCGTGACTTTGGTATTCATGATGAGCAATACCTCCTGCTACGCCAAGCACGGCAACGGCCGCGATAGCCATACGGCCAAGTCGTCCGCCAGTCCAAACCTGCTTACCCGCAGCTTCTCTCTGCTGAGTGAGGACATAAGCCATATTTCGTGCCTGCGCGTGGCTACCATACTTACGAGCTCCTCCTGTTCGTGCCCATATAGCGTCGCGTACGTCAAGTTTCCGCTTTCTGGCATTTGGACTTGTTGAAGGATCTTGTAGTGTTTGTTCTGTCATAACAAATTTACATTAGCATAAGCTTGATCATAAGTCAATATAGTATCAGAGTGGCAACATTACCACCTCAGCGCGTGCGTCTGTGACTGTGGATTGATTCTTCCCTTTTCGACATCAGATATCGCCTTGGGCAGCAAAGTGCTGCCAGTAACCATAAAAGAAATCCAGGGGGCATCCTGAGTCAAATTTTTTCAGGCTAGACTATAGGACAATGCAGCGTGGCGTAGGGCTGGAGTCTGTATCGGTTGAATATAGGATTACCATAGACCGTGGCACACTATTCGGACCGCCAATTCGGCCACTCGGGTCACATTTAGCACTTGGTACTAGGTACATAGTGCTCTGATTCGATACCATCAAATCAGGAGTGTAATTCACAAGCTTAATATCCGCCGCCTGGTATACACTAAGGCCACCGAGCTCATACAGAGATGGATTGCAAACATCACTACATAACACTAACCCGCCATTAGACGCAACTGACAGTCGAGTGGGAAGCGTACCATTACTGGAGACATATTGACCAACCGCCGCAGCCACCAGATGCACGTCAACATCTTGCTTAGCTGAAAAACTTAAGACTGGCGCCGGAGGCATGGCTTGACCAGCTGTCTTCGACCAGAGCACTGTGTGCGCTATCAGCAGAATAGCCAATACCACGATAGCCGTGCTTGCTGCTAGCAACCAACGCTTTACAAGCTTCTTTCGGGTGTAACGGCTTCTGTAACCGGCTGTCGAGGTTCGCATGTAAGTCCATTATAGCAAGCTGTAGGATTTAGTCAGGTTGATCTTGCCCCAGTAGTCGGGCGCGCATTTCCTGAAAGCGGCGCTGCTGCTCAGCCGCAATCTCTTCCGCCGTCTTAGTCTTGCTCTGGTGAACCGTCTGAGCGCTTTCGGTCTTACCACCAATAACATTCACGACAGGGATAACGATCGGACTACGCTGCGTTTGCTCAAACAAATAGTGTGTTATATGGTCTTTTAGCTCAGCCTTAAAACGGTCGAGATCAATGCGCTTAAAGCGTTGCTGGACGGCTCGACGCACTTCGCCACGTAGGCCATTCATCAGCTCTTCTTGCTCGCGCATATAAATGAAACCGCGACTAATGATGTCGGGGCTGGTAAGTAAGTTTCCAGACTTTTTGTCAATAGTTAGTACCACAGCCACCAGGCCTTCCTCACTCAACAATACACGGTCCTTTACTACCACGTTACTAACTATAGAGCCCGTTTGGTCGACAAGGAGACTACCGTGCGGTACTTCACCAGCCGGTTCCCAGGTTTCGGGAGTAAAGAGAAAACTTTCGCCGTTTTTAGCCTGAATGATGTTTCTACGCTGCCAGCCTTCCTCAACTGCCATCTCACCGTGGTAGCGACGATTAAGTGCACCAGCATAGATAGGGATGAAGAATTTTGGCCGTACTAGATGCATCATCTCGCGGTGCTCGTCACGACGGGCGTGTCCACCAACGTGTAAGGGACCGCAGCCATCAACTTCGTGGCTTGGGTGACGAAAGAGGTAGACACCCTTCTCAGCAAGCTCGTTACCAATGATCTCATAGCGAACTTCGTTGCCTGGAATAGGATTAGAGCTGACTACGATTGTGTCGCCCTCGTGCAATTTAACATGTTTGTGCTCACCGTCTGCCATCCGTTGTAAGGCTGAGCCCGGCTCGCCCTGGCCACCGGTACACACCACTAAAATCTCCGCGTCCGGCAGACCGGCAATGTTCTGCATAGGCAGTACCGTACCCTTTGGCACCTTCAAAATACCCTGCCGGACCGCAATCTCGGCATAGTTCATCATGCTACGACCGTCGAGCGCAACCTTGCGTCCTGCTGCTACTGCCGCATTGATAATCATCTGGATACGATTCATGTTGCTAGAGAATATCGAAACAAACACACGTCCCTCGGCATGACCGATGATATCGTGAAAACTCTCTTGCAATGTATGCTCTGTAAGCTGTCTGCCAGGCACATTAGCGTAGGTGCTTTCGCTTAGTAGCGCTAGTACACCTTCATCACCGAGCTGTTTGAGCCGTTCAGTATCACTAGGCCGATTGTCTAGAGGCTCCGGGTCAAGCCTAAAATCGCCAGTGTTTATTATGCGACCAACGGGAGTATCAACCACAATACAGCTCGCTTCCGGTACTGAATGTGTGATACGCACTAGTTCTATGAAAAAGGCGCCAACCTTCAGTCGGTCGTGGTTGTCCATGTTCATAGTTATAATCTGTGGTGCAAACTCGACACCAGTCTCTGCAAAGGCATCCTCGAATGTTTTCTGTACTACGCCGAGCGTAAACGCTGAACCGTAAATCGGTGCCGGATACTGTGGTACGATGTGCTTAAGTCCGCCTAGGTGATCGAGGTGGCCATGGCTAATGACGTAGCCTCGAATCTTATGCTTGATCGTCTCTAGATATGCGGGGTCGTTAACTGTGTAGTTAATACCTGGTAAATCCACTGACAAGTCGTTGCCGCAGTCCAGAATCAAAGCGTCGTTCTGCCATTCTATGACCTGCATGTTCTTTTCACCAATCGCCTCTTGGCCACCAAGAAAGGTGATCTTGAGCTTCTCAAAACCGTCAGCGACTACATTGGCTCGCTGTGGTTTTTCACCCCCCTGCTTCATCGCAGCCGAGGCGTATTGGTTCACGAATTTCTGGGCGTCCATCTGCGTACGCTTCTGGGCCCGTACCGCCGCACCGCGACTCACTGCAGGTTTAGCATCTCCATTGTTATTCTGATCAGCAGGTGCTTGCTGGCCACCACTGTGGCGATCGCGACCACCTCGACCATTCTGTTGTCTAGGAGAGCGGCTTGTGTTATTTGGTTTGTCTTCCATATTTTCCTTTCAAGACTACCGAAACTGTCGCTCTGGGTACGTGTGAAAGATCTTTTATAGGCTAGATCCTTCGCACGCGCCCGGAGCGTCTACCTGTAACCTTTAGTTATATGTTGTCATTAATTTTCTTAAGAATAGTTGGGATGAGCGCAAAGTCATCAATGAGCGTCTGACGCATCCCACTGTTATATAGTGCAGCAGCCGGGTGAAACAAAGGCAGATACACGTGATCTTTATATCGCTTTGGTTGACCATGCACTTGGCTGATTTTCAGCCCGGGCAGCAGCACATCCATACTGTGCCTGCCTAGGGTGACAATCAACTTCGGTTGAATTATATCGAGTTGCTCCTGCAGATACGGCAGCCATGCCTCCTTTTCGGCTGATTCCGGATCGCGGTTATTTGGCGGACGATATTTCACAATGTTAGTGATGTAAACCTCACCTCGGGTCAGCCCCACCATCTCGAGCATTTCGTTTAAGAACTTACCCGCTGCCCCTACGAATGGCTTACCCTGTTCGTCTTCGTGTTTCCCCGGAGCCTCACCTATAAACACAACGTCCGTCTCTGCATCTCCGTCTCCGAACACTAGTTGTGTCGCTTGCGCTTTCAGCTCCGGCGTTACATTCGCTGCCTCAATCCGCACTTTGAGCTCATCGAGTAGCTGTTGTTTAGTTTTTACCTGTGTAGTGTCGTTCATGTCTTAGATCCCAACACCATACGCACTAGATTTTGTAGAGAGCCAACCAGGAACATGAGAGCCAGCAGCCATTCCCACCAGTCACCACTCGGTACTGCCCACCTCGCGAACAAGAAAGCGACAAGCAGTTCGATAAGTCCAAATAGTAGGTGACCAGCCCTAGTCGTCCTATGAAATTTGTCGACTCCTCGTAGACCAATCATCATACTTTCTGAATCCTAACTAATAGTTCACTCGTAGGCGCCGCGAGTTTAAGCCGTCCAGGGCAAGTTAGTAGGTCGCTGGCGCCTGCAGTTATTCGACCATCCCTCCGCTCGCCCATACCGTCCCTACTTCTTCTTACCTTCCAATTCACGTTTGGCAGCCTTGATACTGAGCTGTAGGCGTCCTCGATCGTCAATCGCGACCAGTTTTACGGTCACCTTGTCTCCTTCTTTAAGCTTGTCGCTAGGCTTTTCGGTACGTTCTTCACTTATCTCGCTTACGTGCACTAGACCATCCTTACCCGGTAAGATCTGTACAAATGCACCAAAGTCAAGCACACTCACGACTGGTACGTCGTAGTATATCTTGCCTACTTCTGGCTCCTCAGTCAGGCTACGGATCCACTCCTTAGCCGCCTCTATCTTTGCTTTATCTGGGCTGGCGATCATTACGGTGCCATCATCCTTAATGTCAATTTCAGTACCGGTCTCGGCTGTAATCTTTTGGATCGTCTCACCGCCCTTCCCGATTACCTCGCGGATCTTATCAGGATTAATGGTGATACTCTCAACACGCGGCGCATACGGACTCAACTCTTCACGTGGACCCGACAGCGTCTTTAGCATATGGTTCAAGATAAACTCACGACCAGCTCGACCCTGCTCCAATGCTTTGCGCAACGTTACCACGGGTAGGCCGTGCACCTTCATATCCATCTGCAGAGCGGTAATACCTTGGGAGGTGCCAGCAACCTTGAAGTCCATGTCTCCAGCAAAGTCTTCAGCGTCAGCGATATCACTCAACACATATGCCTCGTCACCGTCCACCATCAAGCCCATGGCAATACCACTCACGGGCCGCTCAATTGGCACACCCGCATCCATTAATGCTAGACAGCTTGAACACGTTGCAGCCATACTAGTTGAGCCGTTCTGGCTCATGATCTCGGTTACGCTGCGAATAGTGTACGGAAACTCCGCTTCACTCGGTAATACCGCACTTAGAGCACGCTCCGCTAAATAGCCGTGGCCAATTTCACGGCGCCCTGGCGACCCTAATCGACGTACTTCACCCACCGTATAGCCGGGTGCATTGTAGTGGTGCATATATCGACGCTCCGCGTCGGTATTCTCCATAGTGTCCACTATTTGCGCATAGCTCAGCGGTGCCAACGTCACAATGTTCATCCCTTGGGTCAGACCACGGGTAAATAGGCTGCTTCCGTGAGCCCGTGGCAACAATCCGACTTCAGTGCTTAGTGGTCGAATCTCATCTAGCTTGCGTCCATCTGGGCGAATGCCATCCTTTACAATCCCCTTGCGCACGTCTTTATGGATAGCCATCTGTAACGCCTCATCGTATTCACCGCGTAAGTCTATGTACCCCTCGCCGTACTTACCTTCGAATTCCTCGTGCATCTGCTGACGCAACGTAGCTATTAGCTCATTGCGCTCGGGATACGGTGCACGCAGGTCTTCACCAAGCTTGCCTTCCACCCATGTGTCAACTTCTGCTTGGAATTTAGCATCTGGTAATGCCAGCTCGTAGGCCAGACGTGTCACGCCGACTTTCTCGACTAGCTCCTTTTGCAACGCGATCGCTGGCTGAATAGCCGCTTGGGCAAACTCTAGCGCGCCCACCACTTCATCCTCAGTCGCCTCTCTCGCACCAGCCTCCACCATCATGATGGCGTCGTGCGTACCGGCAACTACGAGATCAAGCTTGCCAGACAAAAGCTCTGCCGCGCTCATGAAGGCTTTATACTTACCGTTTTCGTCAATACCCACACGTACACCAGCGACCGGACCGTCAAACGGTGCTCCCGTGAGCATAAACGCAGCACTCATCGCAATCATAGCCACCATATCTGGTCGAAAACGTGGATCCATACTAAGTACGCTAGCCACGCCCTGTACTTCGTTACGATAACCCTTGGGCCACAGTGGACGGATAGGTCGGTCAATAAGTCGGCCGATCAAAACTGCGTCATCACTCGGCTTGCCTTCACGCTTTATAAATCTGCTGCCGCTGATTTTACCAGCGGCGTAAAATTTTTCCTCATACTCAATACTTAAGGGGAAATAATCCATACCTGGAAGTACCCCACCGACCATTGCCGTGCCAAGTACCACGGTATCACCATAGCGCGCCAACACGCTCGCAGTGGTCCGGAAGCCTACACGGTTAATTTCGAGCGTAAGTGTCTGACCACAGAATTCTGTCTCGACACGTATGATGTCTTTACCATACGGGTTGATCGTTGCATTATTCTTGGTTTGGCTCATTGTTTGACTCACTCGTCGTACCAAATCTTTCTGTTCCCAGACACCCGGACAGGGTGCAAATATACAGCTACGCCTTGTGCGGTGTCAGCAAGCAATATATCTGATCTCTACCCATGTATACAGGAACTATTAATGTGCACAAGTTTGGTGTCTCGAGGATGTTCGAGGCACCCGGCCTACGCACAAGTATTTAGCGACGGATACCGAGCTTCTGAATAAGGTCAAGATATGCTTGACCGTCCTGTGCAGCTACATACTGCAATAGCCGCTTACGCTTGCCTACGAGTTGTAGTAAGCCGCGACGAGCTGCAAAATCCTTCTTATTGGTTCTAAGGTGCTCAGTAAGCTCCTTGATACGCTCAGTAAAGATACCTATCTGCACTGAGGCACTACCAGTATCGCTTTTACTCTTTTGTAAATCCTTGACGATATTCGTCTTCTTCTCGGCTGAGATCATGTAACTCCTAAGTCTTTAACGAGATGCTTGTTGATGGCATTATCTCGTAGTATACCACTAACAGCGATACCAGACAAGAGGTGGAAGGAGCCTACTTACGCAGCCCGACCGAGGTTCTTACGGTTGAGGCCACGATCTTGAGCAATCTGGGACATCTGGTACACGTGTTGCGCGTGAGCCTCGTCAGCCTTCTTGCGCGCTGCAATCTTCTGCTTTTCAGCATCGATTACGCGTTGTAGTTCCTGTTCACGTGCTTCATTAGCTCTAGCGTCAAAAGCTTTCGTATGGACGTCCATGGCTGCTATATCTTCTGCTATCAGATTAGCGCCCTTGGCGTCTGGTCCACCCCAGGCTCTGACTACTTTGCCTAATTCTGCTTGAACCTCTTTACGGGCAGCAGCTACTCGCCTTAGCTCGTCAGCATTTAGCGGCCGATTCATTTCAGCATTTGGTTGATAATCATCAGGTATCGGAGCTGCATCTGGTACGTGGCCACCGTTTGCTTCAACTTCCTCATTAGCACGCCTAAATCCACTGAATGCACTCGCAAAGCGGCTTGCGCTTGCAAAAGCTTCTCGATCAGTAGGCTGCTGCTCGTCTGTCGCATCCTCATCGGCTGCAGCGGGTGCCTCAGCAGTGGCTGAAGGTTGCCCTGCTTCGGCCATAGGGTCGGCGGCAGACTCACTTAGGTACGCATTAACTGCATCGTTAAGGATATGCTCCTCACGTTCGTCGAGCGGCTGCCCATCTTCTACGGCTTGTACGTTCTGAGCTTGTGGTGGATACTCTGCTTGTGTCATGGCTACTATATTACCTTAAAACCTTATATTTGTCAATACTTTACTCGTATTTTATCCTATTACTTGCGAGCTACCTCAAATGAATCTATTTTAGCAATATACCCTAACAGATTATTGTCATCAATAGATGCAGCAGCCTGCAGGTTGAAATCACCGACACGAATACGTCGAAGGTCGGCCATATACGCACCGACATCAAGCGCCTTACCTAGGTCCTCGACGAGGCTACGAATATACGTACCGCTACCCACTTCGCTCGTAAATCTCACCAACGGATACTCATAAGAGGCGAGCGTGTTGCCGTAAATCTGCACCGGACGAGCCTCCAAGTCCACCGCCTTACCTTCGCGGGCCAGCTTGTAAGCCCGTTGGCCACCGACTTTCATAGCGCTAAATGCAGGTGGTGTTTGCATAACGCGGCCCGTGAATGTCTGTAGTACTACCTCGATCTCCTCCGACCCTGGGTGCCGATCTGATACTAGTGTCTTCGTGCCCTCCTCATCTCCTGTCGTACTTACCTCACCAAGTTTCATAGTAACTTCGTAGGTTTTGTCGAGCTTAGTCAGCTCAGGAGCACGCCGGGTGTATTCTTTGCCGACTAGTAGGACAAGCAAGCCAGTTGCAAGAGGATCCAGCGTACCGGTATGTCCTACCTTAACATTCCTAGGCTTTCTTCCCTCCGCCACCGCCACTCGGCGACGCACGAAATTGACCACATCAAATGACGTCCAACCTTTTGGCTTATCAACTAGTAACAATCCTTGCATCGAACTACAGTATACTCGCACAGAGGTAAGGCGGCCCTAAACAAATATAGTGTTGTTAGGACGGGTAACCAACGAAGCTACTGTAATACGTTTATTGGCGCGGGGGTACGAACGGAGGAGGTACGGGTGGTGCACTACCCTGTACCCCGCCATCATTTTGCTGAGGAGGAATTGGCGGCATTGCAGATTGGCTAGGGCCGAACGGGTTCGACGGTGACGGCAAGTCAACCATAGGATTAGGTGCCATAGCGTTAGGAGGCTGACCACCGCTAGCACTAATGCCGCCTGTAGGCGCCCCAGGGTTGTGTGCATGTATGTCCGGACCGAGCGGCTGCGCACCCAGTGCTGCCATAGGCCGTGGTGGCTCGTTGTCGGGGCCGTTACTAAAGGCAGCTTGCACAGCATTACGGGCTGCCTCTACGTTATCCCCCGCATCAAAGCCAGGAGATGAGTCTTTGTGGGCAGGCTGTTGTAAGTGCGGACTACGTACAGCTTCTTCGATCTCCTCCAGGGTTTCGCCAGGAATTAGGCTAGCCGCTGCGGGTGATATAGGTGGTGCAGCTGGTATTGGATTCGGTAGGGATGGCGCGAGTGGCGGCGGAGAAAACGGAGCTACCGGGGCCGCAGCAGATAGCGACGAAACCGAGGGCAGCGGCACAGTGTACGCCGGCATTGGGCTGGGTGCTACTGGAGCAGCGGGTGGTTGCCAATCTTGTGGTAGCCCAAGAGGCGCCTGTGGAAAGTATGGGTTACCGTTCTGTTCTGTTGGTGATACGGGCACTGGAGGCAAGACTGATTCGTTATGTGTTAACAAGGGAGCCGCCGCATTTACTGGCGGCAGCGTTAATTCCTCTGTAGGAGGCTCTGGCTCTTCAGGCATGACGTTGGCGGTAAGATTAGCGCCCCCTAAGCCCGGCGCGGCGGCCATGCGTTTACGTTCAGGAGCTAGGTTATTAGATTCATCTATGAGACCTTCGCCTTCAACGCCGTGAACCTGTGAAATCTGTGGCAAGGGCATCTGTGGTGGTAGTGGTGGCAAAGTTGTCGCAGGACTTAATACGCCATCTTCATCAACATGTATCTCCGGCTCTGGTAGCTCAGGCATCGGTTTCTCTACACCTAAGTCAGGTTCTGGTGCGGGTGCACGAAATTCAGCTGGGCTTACTTGTTCTTTAGGCTGTGGTTGTGGCTCGGGCTTTTTTTGGGCCGCAGCTTTATCATCAGCGTCATGGTCTATGTCAAGTTCGCCCGGTTCGGCAGCCTGTTCAGGGGGCACTGCCGCAGCGGCCTCTCGTACCTCCTCAATAGGCTGTGGTTTAGTTGGTATAAGCGGAGCAGCCTCAAGTTCAGTGGCGATAAGTTGCGGGTTGGCACCGGCCGCCATCAGCTCAGCGCTGACGTTCATGGCCTGTGGCGTCGTCTTCTCGTTGCGGAAGCGATCAGTGCTAGCGACGATGCCAGTTAGTAGCGCTGTAGCGATCTGGTTGTCGAGCAAATTCTTGTCGAGCCCGTCTATCAGATACAGCATCATTTCCGAGAGCGAGCTAGCACTCGGATCAACCCAGTTGATCGTACCTAGTTCACTCTGGCCACCAGTGCTTACGGTGGTAACGGTGGCATCGTGCAAGATGCGGCCATGCGCAGTTATTGCAGCATCAAGCTCTTGTTGGTTAGCCACACCGAGCGCTACAACTACATCGACATTGAAGTCACCTTGGCTAAACTCAAGGTCCTTCTCGCTCAAAGAGGTACGGTAAGGGGTGATAAATATACGTACTACTTGATCTTCGACCTTATAGCGTAGTTTGTCGGCCTTACTCTTATCAAGTGCGATAATGAAGTCACGTAAGCTGTCAGTATTTTTCTCAAGCGTGTTTTCTGGCTTCAGGAACTCAATAGTGCTTGGGACTTGACCACTAAACACCGCCGTCCCGTGCTTGTCGAGCTTATTCAGAGCAAGCGTCAGGCCAATAGCTGCCGCCAACTGATCTACGCTAGGGTTCGTACTTACTGTTACCAGAACGTTCTGCGCTTGCTTTACGCGCTCAACGAGTTGCTGTTCTTGTTGGTCCAAATCCATTGTTTGTTTTGCCTATTAGTCAAGACTTACGCTTATGGTTTAGGCGCATAGTAGCATATATCCACAAGCATTGTCGAGTAAATTCGTATATACTGATTGTAGACATTTTGACAAAGTTACGATGCCCCTGTTATATTACGAATTAAGCTAGATAAATAAAGGAAGAAAAAACTATGCCTATCATCAAGTCAGCTAAGAAGCGCGTAAAAGTTGCCAAAAAAGCCGCCGTACGCAACAGCAAAACTAAGCGTACCCTTAAGACCGCTCTTAAGTCATTCCTGAAAACGAGTGACACCAAAAGCCACAGCAAAGCTCAAAGTGAACTCGCAAAGGCTGCAAAGAAGGGTGTCATTCACAAGAATAAAGCAGCTCGCAAGCAGAGCCAGTTGGCTAAGCACGCCAAAGCTACTGGTGTGAAGGCAGTAGCTAAGAAGCCTGCCATTAAACCAGCTGCAGCCAAAAAGACGACCACTAAAAGAGCGCCCGCCAAGAAAGCAGCTACTAAAAAATAATTGATTCCCATTGCGTAATTGGTGGTAATGAAAGTTTGATAGAAGCATGACAGAGACTATTCAACCCGAACCACAACACGAAAGCCCTTTTGATACTGAAGGCGTTGTTGGTGTTCCGTTATCAAGCACCGACTATCTACTTGACAAGTTTCGTTCCGATACAGACCCTGGGTCCCCAGAGCCTGAAGTTTATGTGACGACTAATGAAGGAGGGCGCGAGCTACTCCCAGCCGGAATGCTAATAGTTGATAAAGAGTTTGAAGACGATGGGAATGGTGGTCGAGTTCCCGACGGTGACGGCGGATATAAGTCACACCCTATAGTAACGGGTTATGTCGACACTGAGCACCACCTACACTTATTCACGGCTTCCGATGTGGGCCCAGATGGTCGACCACAAGTACCTGGATATGTCTCTGAACGGACAGCGGCAATGACAGCAAGAACGGGGATCCAACCAGAAGTAGCCGAGCCGGCGCTACATAACGCCAAGATTGTCATGAGTAGAGACGTAGCAGATGATATACTCGCCCAACAAGATGATGAGGCCTATTGGCAAGGAGTGGAACGTGAGGCAGCGAGCTTACGAGCGCAAGCCCGTGATGTTACCGCTCGAAGAGAGACACAAGAGGCACTTGATACACTAGCGTCTATTAGTGATAGACAAGCTGGCACTAGAGAAACTACACCGCTCCCGCGCGTCCTCGATACATCACCCGATATGCTGAATAGCGGTCACCGTAGGCCCGCAGGAAGACACGGACGGGACTCTAGGCCGCGACGTGACCGAGTTTGATTCCTGAATTCAAGAGAAAGGAGTCTTAAATCTTAATTACCGCCGTCTGCTAGTCTTAGCAAGTAGTACCGGAAGTCTCGTCACTACTTAGCCTCTCGTTTTTAAGTATACAGACACGGGCTAAAGCAAATGACAACGAAGCTAATTCAGCATGTGGGCCGACTGTACGCGTAAAGGCTTAGGTTCGTGCTGCTCATCTCCAGGTTGATCAGCCCGACGGATGCCGAAGTCACCTCTCTCGTTCCAATAAACCGTAAACTGCTCAGATTGTTGTTCGACAGTACCAGTAAGCTTCAGTGTCCTGTGCTGGAAATTGTCGCTGGCCTTCGTCACCCTCAAGCCGTATAGAGCTTCCTGCTTGAAACTTCTTGTTTACGATTGGCACGATTCTGAATCGACCACCAGCCACACCCGCATAGGCAGGCGTATCCATGACTGCGTACATGTCACCACCCGACATAAAAGCGCAACGCATCGCGCCCGGGAAATTGTAACGCCGCTCCATTTCGGCCGAATCTACCAATGGCCGTAACTCAGTAGTAACGTGTAAAGCTTGACCAAAACCGAGCTGTTCGGTGAAAACTTCATCTCTAGTCATTCGACTGTCGGAAAAGCCAATCACATTACTCCGCGTGGCGTCCACGTTAAACGTAAATCCCGTTCGTTCCTTGTACTCTCGCCACGCTGGGCCACCATATATATACACTGCAAGCCTATCCAACGCCTCAGCGCGTCGTACCCATGGACCTAGTGGATCATCTTCCTCTGCCATAGTACGACCAGTGCTGTAAAACCCCAAGAAGGCAACCGCCTCTGCATAACCATTCGGGTCTTGTGCCTTAAATGCGGGATCCGATAGCGCCTTCTCGACAGTGGCAAGATCCTCTTTACGTAACACCGGGTGAGCTTGATACATACCTAGCCTGACACGTGCAGATTCAGCCCACACCGTAGGATCTGGCGCACGCTCTCGAGCCAGACCTGGGAAGGCGGACACAGCAGCACCAGTCTCCACTGTGGCAAGATCGTGAGCAGTTGCAAATAGCGTCAGCACATCTTGGCCATATCCGGGAGCATAGCTAGTTAACTCGTGGTAATTCCAAACAACATCATTGATCGGCGTAAATTCGGATGATGTCTGTTGGCCTGCCGCATATGGCACTGGAAAGGCCTCTTCGTTACTAGCCACTCTTCGTCTAAACTCTTCAGCTGCCACAATAGGGGTATGGTATTGCTCGCCAGTTACACCTTCCCAATCTCTTACGACAGTCTGCCAATCTCCGCTCGGTGGTGGATTATGCGTTGGCGATGCGTCAGGAGTACTCATGTTGGTTTCTTGTTTTTAGTTTAGAAGCGAGTCTATTTTATAATAGGCTTTAGCCAATACTGTGTCGAATTTGGTTATAGTATTTTTATTCTGTAGAGTCCAGTTCTCAACCTCAGCTGCCACTCGCCAACCGTATTATGTAGTACCGGACAACCTCATCACTATTGAGCGCCTCACTTTTAAGACGTACGTCAAAAACACGTAGATCAGCTATGAGCTGTTTGAGTTTATCCGTAGTAATTCGTCGTGCCAGCTCCATACTTCTACGTACCACAAACGTGCTAAGCTTAGCATCCCGAGCAACTACATCAGCACTACGCCCTCCGGCCGCCTTAACTATGGCCAGTATATGCAGTTGCCAGATTAGCATAGCAACGATCTGTTGCGGTTCAACTCGTAACTCTCGCTGTTCGTCATAGAGTTGCATGGTACGTGTAGTATTACCAGAAAATGCGGCGTCGAGTAACTCAAAAATATTGCTTTGCGGTGTACGGTCCGTGAGTAGCTCGATACTCTCACGAGTGACCTTTGGGTTGTACGCAAGCAACTTGTCGAGTTCATGCTGCAGCGCAAGCTGGTTCATGCCTACCCTGTCGATAATTGTGCGTGCATCGCCGGTACCCAGATTGCCTTTCCGCGTTTTGGCATAGTCAACAAGGTAGCGCGCAAGGCCGCCGGAGTCCAGCACAACGAATTCATGAAAATCAGTCAACTTTCTAAGCTGCTTGTAGTAACTTAGTCGCTTATCGAGCTTAGGTTCCACCAGTACCACGTCGTTGGTTTCAGCAACGTCAGTTATAAGCTGTTCGAACTTCTCAGTAAATTCTTTATTAGTACCCGGAGTCCGCAGTACTATGAGCTTGCGAGCCGCCAGAAACGGCAGGCTTTGTACCGCTTCGTGCATACGCGCGTATTCCACCTCTTCCCCGTCTAGACGCTCTAGACCCATATCAGTGTATTTGGTTACAAACTCATCGGTAAGCTGCCGCAACGCCTCTTGCCGCAGCACGTCATTTTCTCCGGTAAGCGTCGTTATCATCCCTCTAGTATACGTGCGCTTGCTAGCTTCTGTTCACGAGGACAGATGTGTGTGCCGCGACCAGCAACGCGGAGCTTAACTATCGTTGCGCCACATCGTGGGCATGCGAGTCCCTCGCGCCGAAAGACACGAGCGAAACTGAGATAACTACCCCGTTTACCTTCTGCATTCACATAGTTCTTATCTGACGATCCGCCCTTCTCTATAGCCAATCGTAATACATACTGCAGTTCAGTGAATAGCGCTCGTAGCTTTGCACGTGGGACATCACGGACCGGCACGGCCGGATGGATCTTCGCACCCCATAGACTCTCGTCAGCGTAAATGTTTCCTATCCCCGCAACAACCGTCTGGTCGAGCAGCACAGCCTTGATAGCGCTGTTCCTGCGACCTTCCAAGCGCTCTATGAATGCCTGAGTAGTAAAGCTGTCCTCGAGCGGCTCCGGTCCAACCTTCTTCATGAAATCAATGTTTGGTACTTCAGCAGTCGGTATAAGTCGTATCCACCCAAATTTGCGCTGGTCGTTAAAGAACAGCCGACTGCCGTCTTTAAACGTAAATTCAACGCGTGTCGACTTATCAGGCAGCTGACCGATGAGTGAGTCATTTGGATGCCCCGCACCGAATCGCGCCTCGGGCGAGACAAACACCATTTGCCCAGTCATTTTTAGGTGTATAACCAGTGAATAGTCGCTCGACAGCTCAATGAGCAGCACTTTGGCACGGCGCCTCACCGAAAGAACCGACGCGCCAAGCAAAAACTTATCTACATCGGCTCGCGTATTCGGAAAAGACTTGGCATTGTCGTACACAACGGATGCGATACTACGGCCAGGCAGCAGCCCTGCGAGCCCTACACGCACAGTCTCAACTTCTGGTAACTCCGGCATAGCCTCTTTATAATACGCTACGTATGGACGGACTGGGCGATATCTTGGCGCGTAAGGATTTTGACATGCCACCTGAGGTGCGTGCCATTAAGGAGTATGTGCGACGGTACTACGACACTGACGTGAGCGTAAGTCTACAGCAGCATACCATCGTAGTCGCAGCCCGTAGTGCAGCACTTATTGGGTCACTGAGGTTAAATCTGCCTAAATTACAGGACGCCTCAGGTACCAATAAACGCATTGTTTTACGAATCGGCAAGTAACGCCGGGAGCTTCTGCATAAACTCATCGGCGTTAGTGTATAGAACTGCCTGCATACCTGCCTGCTCAGCGCCCTCAACGTATTTCGGCTGGTCATCCACGAAGATGCAGTCCAGAGGCTCAACTTGAAGTCGTTTCGCAATTATGTTGTAGGCTTCAGCGTCCGGTTTGATAAAACCTGTCTCATACGACAGAGCAATTGCGTCAAACAGGGATACTTGTTCAGCGGTAAAAATATCGTTTAGCCAGTTGTCACCAGCATTAGACAGAAGCCCAATATAATGCCCCTGTTTTAGTTGTCGTATATACGCGAAGAGTCTTTCGTCAGGGATGTTGTTTTCGATCTGTTCCCGCGCGACCTTCTCCGGTAGGCCAGCCATCTCGGCAACCTGACGCACGAACTCGTCATACCTTGCCTTACCGGCGTCTACAGCCCTATTCAGCAATGTAGCTTGCGCGTTAAGTTCTGGGTTATCCTCGAAATACCTTGCCTTAAAGGGCAGCCAGCCATCTGAAGCTAGCACGCCAAAGCAATCAAAGATAACAGCCTTCACTCTTTTCTCTCTAGCTTCTAACGCCCGTCATTTGTATCAAAGAACCCTTGACTAGCCCCCTTGATCCTACGAGTTTCCGCCCTGTCAGCAAAATTACGAACCCTACCAATTACACCACGCCTTGCTTGAGCTGGTTGACGCACGGCTTCAGGCGGCTGAGCCTGAGGTAACGACCGTTGGCCTGGTTCTGACGGTATCCCCATCGCCTCTCGTTCGGCTGCAGAGAGTACAGCAGTGCCACCACCGGCTCTCGGTGGAACTTGAGCAGGTTGTTCTTGTGCTGCAGCAAGATGCTCGGGTCGCGGGTACTGCACCCGTAGCGGTCCTTGGTGTAATGCTCTTTCGTGTGGCTCAAGTTCACTAGTGCCGAGGTAGTCACTGTTAGCGACAGGACGATCACCCACAAGTCCGGGCTCTGGCAGCTGTCTACGCGGAGTAAAAGTTGGCCTCGGCGCAGCACCACTAGGCATAAGTGGCCTACCAGTAGATGGATCAAGTCCTGCTTGGTCACCGTCTACGCGGCCGTCGGGGTCGCCGCCAGCTGGTCTGGCCATCATATCCAGGTAATCTTGCTCTGCTTGTCGGAATCTAGGATCCTTACGAAAGATATTCCCGTCGAATATCTGTGTGTCCCAACTCCGATCACGGCCATCTGGGTCTCCAGAAGCTCGACCTGATGTAGTTCCGGTAGGTGGCTCCACGTGCCACGTCACGGGCTGTTCAGGGAAATGGGTCACGCTCCAGCTCCTACCATCTCTTTGAGCCGCTTCTGCACCAGCCTGGTCAGACTCCACCGTATCGACTTCGGGTAGACCGCCTCCGCTTTTCAACTGTGCATATACTGCTTGAACTCGCTCTTCTAGGGTATCACCTGCTGGAGCTGATGCGCTCGAACCAATACCTTCGCTCATTCTTCTTCAATCCTTTGTGTATCTTTGTTTCGATATTTTTATTTTGTTTATCTAAATTAGATAGTAGCATATACACAAGCTTTTTGCAAGTCGCGTCCGATAGTACTCCTTAAATAGTAACGGGGACGCCAGAGGTTATCTTGTCGTAGGCGTCAGGGGGAATCTGATTACTGAATTGCTGCAGAACAGGTGCAACCTTACCCTGGAATGTACCTTGGCCGCAGCTTGTTGACCAGTAGCTGAACAAGTTCTTTGTGCCATCGTTAAACGTATAGATATACCGCTCGCCTGCTGGGCAGTAGCCGCGATAATCTTCAGAACTTTGCCGACCCTTTGAGAAATTCATTAGGTTCAATGCTTGTAGAAATGCCGCAAACGCTGCACTATTGTTCGGGAACGTCTGGCTGTTGACTACGACGCCTTGGTATCCCTGGATGATGTCGATCTCATTTTGCGCAGCACTAACACTAATCTTAATTTGGTAGTGATTGTCGTTGTAGCTGGTCGGACCATCCACTAGCAGCGTGACCGTAGCATCCGAATTAGCATAATTAGTGATGTCGGTGGCACTCCCCGGTGCTTCGGGTGGATGAGAAAAGCCTTTTATAATCAAAACGATCACGAGCACAACCAGACCGATGGCAACCAGTCCAGTGAGAAGCGGCCTCAGATAGTCTCGTGATTCCATAATCGGCAATTATTTTATCACAATTGCGCAATTACTGCAAAATATAGGCCTCGTTCACTGGTGGTATGTACTACAGCTCACCCCAGTTTTGACCAATGGTAGTATCAACGATAAGTTTAACGGCAAGCTCAGGATATACAGCTTCCATGGTTTTCTTAAGCATAGCGGTGACTTTTTCGGCATCAGCTTCGTCACACTCAACCAGTACACTGTCGTGGATCTGTAGGAGTTGCCAAGCGTTGTGGAGTGTCACCAGCTCCTTATCTACGGCGGTCATCGCAAGTTTCATTAAGTCGGCTTCAGTACCCTGGATTGGCATATTCATAGCCGCGCGTTCGGCAGCACTGCGTACAGCAAAATTACTACTATGAATATCTGGCATGGGTCTACGGCGGCCCAGTAGCGTCTCCACGTAGCCATCTTTGCGGGCACGCTCCTTCAGACTCTCTAGATAGTGCATGAGTGGTTGCCGGACCGCCGTATATTGTTGGATAAATTTCGCCGATTGCTCAAATGTCATACCTGTAGCAATAGATAAGCCGTGCGGGCTCATGCCATACAAAATACCGAAGTTTACGGCTTTGGCGGCACTACGCATCTGCTTGGTCACATCTTCTGGGTCACGGCCATAGATTTGCGCAGCCGTCATAGTGTGAATATCAGCACCACGGTTGAACATATCTATTAGCTCCTGGTCGCCACTCATGGCCGCAGAAAGGCGTAACTCAAACTGGCTGTAGTCAGCACCAACCAACGTGCGCCCTTTCCCAGCCACAAACGCCGTACGGATATGCTTACCAAGCTCTGTGCGTACGGGGATATTCTGTAAGTTAGGATCGGTGCTACTGAGTCGCCCAGTTTGGGCAACAGTAAGGTTGAATGTAGTGTGTACGCGGTTATGAGCATCGACTTGCTTCGGTAGCGTATCGACGTACGTATTCTTAAGTTTGGTAACCTCACGGTACTGCGTGATACGGTCGATAACCGGGTGTAAACCACGTAACTTGTCAAGCTCGCTCGCGGCCGTACTATAACCAGTCTTTCCCTTTTTAATACCTGTCACTGGTAGCTGCAACGTTTCAAACAAGATATCTGCTAGTTGAGCTGGAGACCCGATATTAAACTCCTTGCCCGCGTGACCGTAAATCTCTTGTTCTAGGTCAGAGATTGTGTCATTGATCTCTACTGCAAATTTCTTTAGATACTCGGTGTCG
>Ga0335072_10001839_pt1 | contig 33768 bp, 30 predicted proteins | sample Lox_Sample_21_FD_206725 | JGI IMG/M metagenome (GOLD analysis project Ga0335072, IMG submission 206725) | Soil microbial communities from Loxahatchee National Wildlife Refuge, Florida, United States - Lox_Sample_2.1 | ecosystem: Environmental > Terrestrial > Soil > Wetlands | place: USA... | reverse complement strand
GCTCGCCAAGGACTTCGAAGCAACCATCGCCAGCGCAACTGCCTGGACGCTGATCGCTCACGTCCGCAGGCTGACCAGAACCCTTGCAAGAGCCTGATAGACAACGTCGCATTCCGAGTCAGACACTCAGACGGCGTGACGAATCTGCAGATAATTACTGCAACGCATGAGCTCGGCCACAAGACCGCGAACGAGGGAGCTGCGGGATCGTCGCCGCCCGATCCCTAGCCTCGGCAGGCAGCCAAAAAGAAGCGCGGATTTTGGTAGGTTGCATATTTTTCGGCGATATGCATCGCGGTACGGCGCGACTGGAGCTGCTGAGGGGGGCTTGGCAGCCCGGGCAGGCGGACACCTAGCTGAACAGCTTGCCGCTGATCGCGCCGCTTTCGCGCATCCTCACCCCGCCAACCGATTGAGAAACGAGTTGAGAATCGCGGCCCGATCCATCTCGTCAAAACCGAAATTCAGCAGCTTGCCGAGGAGGCCGGCCCCCTGTCTGTGGCTTTGTTTGCGCGCCTCCCCGGTGCTTTCTCATGCGGCCCGGCTGGTAGGGTCGCGCGAAAACTTGTGCCGGCGGGCCGCTCCCAGACCTCGCAAAGGGTTGACACGGATTGGATGATGGTATTCCGTAATACAAAATGAACCATCTGCCATAGGCGGAACCCGGCCTTCCTGGCCGGCGAGGGGGAGCGTCATTCGATGAGCGTTGAACTCGGTCATCTCGGGACTGCGGTCGCGCCGGACGTTATCGACAGTCGCGACAGCCGGCGCGCGGTGCTCGCGAGCACCATCGGAACGGTGATCGAATGGTACGATTTCGGTCTCTACGCGATCGCGGCCGGATTGGTGTTTCCGCAGCTATTTTTCCCCAAATCGGATCCCGTGGTCGCGATCCTGAGCTCATTCATCGTCTTCGCCGTGGGCTACATCGCCCGGCCGCTTGGAGCGCTCATCTTCGGCCATTACGGCGATCGCGTCGGCCGCAAGGGAGCGTTGGTCGCGACCGTCCTGCTGATGGGCGGCGGCACTTTCCTGGTTGCTCTGGTTCCGACCTATCAGCAGATCGGGGTCTGGGGCGCGGTGATCCTTTGCGTGCTGCGCCTCCTGCAAGGTGTGGGAATCGGCGGTGAATGGAGCGGCTCCGTCCTGGTGGCGATGGAGTGGGCGAAGACCCACAAACGCGGCTTGTTTGCCAGCTGGCCGCAAATCGGTGTGCCCATGGGAACCGTTCTTGCCAATCTTGCCGTGGTCGGCGCCAGCCTGACGACCGGCGAGGGCTTCCTGGCATGGGGATGGCGGGTGCCCTTCGCGATCAGCTTCCTGCTGGTGATAGTCGGGTTATGGATCCGGCTTGGCCTTGAGGAGACACCGATCTTTCAACGGCTGGTGGAGGAGCAGAGGGTTGCCCGCCGCCCTGTGCCGGAAGCGGTGCGGGTATGCTGGCAGCCGATCCTGGCCACGGTCTTTTTGCGCATGTCGGAGTTGGCCAGTTTCATCGTCTTCGCGTTCATGGTCTTCACGATCGGCGTGCATATGCTGCATCTCGATCGCAACTTCATTCTTCTTGTGGTCATGATAGGGCTCTCAGTCGAGTGCTGCATCGTGCCATTCAGTGGCGGGCTTTCGGACCGGCTCGGCCGCAAGCCTGTCTTCATGACGGGCGTCGTCTTGTCCGGCATGGTTGGGTTTCTCTATTTCGCCGGTTTTTCCACCGGGTCTCCGGCAATCATCGCGTTGGTCATAGTGCTTTCCTTCGTTCCGCACGGCATCCAGTACGGGCCGGAAGCAGCGCTGATCGCCGAGAGCTTCCCCGCTTCCCTGCGCTATAGCGGTTCCTCCATCGGCTATCAGCTCGCCTCGGTCATTGGCGGTGGCATTGCCCCATTCATTACGACTGGGTTGCTGGTTCGCGATCCCCGGGGGTACCTGGTCGCCGCCTATTTGGCGGCCTGTGCCATCATCAGCCTGATTGCGGCGGCCCTGCTCAAGCAACGCCAGGAGGCTTGAGGTGGGGCGAGCGGTCCGCCCATCTGTCCGATAACCCGATCGAGGGAGAAGCCATGAGCCCTTCTGCAGAAATGACGCTGGCAGCCCCCGCGATCGCCGTGACTTGGCCGATGCGGGACAAAGTCGCTTTTGTCGGCGTCGGCACGACTCGCTACGGAAACTTCCCCGAGACCGACAGTTACGGGCTCGGCTGCGAGGCGCTCAGCCAGGCATTGAAGGATGCCGGCCTGAAGAGGGACGATATCGACGGCCTGATCGTCAATCGTATTCCGAGCTATGAGCGCTTTGCCGAGACGATGGGGATCGACCCGCAATATTGTCTGCTGACGGAAACACCCGGCCGGTTTTCGGGTGTATCGATGGCGCTGGCTGCCCAGGCAATCGTCTCGGGAGCTGCAAAGACCGTTGCGCTGGTCTATGGGAATAACGGGCGCAGCGTGCGGATGCTCTATGGTGGCGGGGACAGCCAGTGGTCGCCCTGGGGCATGACGAGCCCGGGCGCCATCCATGCCATGATGTGGCGGCGGCATATGCACCAGTTCGGCACGACCCATGCCGATCTCGGGGCTGTCTCCGTTGCGTTCCGCTCCCACGCCTGTCTCAACCCTGCGGCAGTGATGCACGGACGGTCGATCACGCTTGCGGACCATGCCTCGGCGCGACCGGTCTGCGAGCCTCTGCGTCTTCTCGATTACTGCCTGATCAATGATGGCGCGGTTGCCTGGATCATGACCAGCGCGGAACGCGCCAGGGACTTGCAGCAGCCCGCTGTCCTGCTCTCCGGCTACGCGCGGCAGGACGCCTTTCATTACGGCTCCGCTCCGCCGGATGATTTCTGGCTGCCGAGCCTCACCGCGTGCAGAAATGTCTATGCACGGGCGGGATTGGGCAGGGACGATATCCAGGGACTTGGCGTCTACGACAATTTCAGCCCGACAGTCATGTTCAGCCTCGAGGGGCTGGGCTTCTGCAAGCAGGGTGAGAGCGGCGATTTCGTGCGTGACGGGATGCTTCAGCTCGGAAAGGGCCGATGGCCTACGAACACTTCGGGTGGTCATCTCTCGGACAGCTATATGCAGGGCTGGGGGCTGATCGCGGAATGCGTCCGCCAGCTCCGGCACGAGTGCGGCGAGCGTCAGATCCCCGATGTTCAGGCAATGCAGTACATCTGCGCGACCAATATCGCGCAAAGCGCCATCCTGCGGAGGGCGGCATGAGCCTCGGCACGCGACCAAAACCGGTTATCGACAATTGGAACCGCGCGTTCTGGACGGCCTGCGGCGAAAAACAACTGATTCTGCAACGCTGCCTGGCAACCGGAAGATGCTTCTTTCCACCTGCGCCGGTCTCGCCATTCTCCGGACGGCCGGAGTGGGAGTGGATAAGAGCGTCTGGCAAAGGCGAGCTTTGGTCGTTCGTCGTTTTTCACCAGAATTATTTCGATGGATTGAAGGATGAGCTTCCGTACCCCGTGGCGATGGTGAAGCTGGATGAAGGACCGTACCTGCTCACCAATCTTGACGGGATGACGGCATCCCAGGCGCGGATCGGCATGCGCCTTTCCGTGCGGTTTCCGGGGGGTCCGGAAGGCTTCGTATTGCCCCAGTTCGGTCCCGCGGAGCCAAGCTGATGACCGACACGATTGTCGTATCGACATATGAGGGATGGGCGGAGCTCCGCATCAATCGTGAAGAAAAGCGGAATGCAATGGACCGCGCGAGCCGGCAAGGCCTGCTGCGGGCCTTCGAGGGTCTGCGAGGGAAGGTGAAGGCCGTCATCATCACGGGAACCGGTGGCAGTTTTTGTGCAGGCATAGACCTCAAGGAGCGCGAGCACGATCGAGCGAGCGGAGTCGAAGGTGCCGGAGAGGAATGGATCGAGGTCAATCTCGCCATCCGTACGCACCCATCCATTTTCATCGCGGCGGCGAATGGCCTTGCACTTGGCGGCGGGGCGACGCTGATCAATGTCTGCGACCTCGCGGTCGCCAGCACTCGTGCCACCATCGGCTGTCCGGAAATGGGGTTCGCGACCTATCCGGGCATGGCGGGACCGGCGATCCAGCTTTCCGGCATCACGCGGAAGCGGGCGGCATGGCTTGTGCTGACGACCAATCGGATTGATGGGGCCACGGCGTTTCAGTGGGGCATGGTCAATGAGTGCGTCGAGCCCGACCGCCTTTTGCCCCGCGTGCATGAGCTCGCCCGCCAGGTGGCAGAGTTCGATGCCGCAGCGCTCGCCGAGAGCAAGAAGGCGCTCGACCGGATCCCGGCTTTCATCGCGAACTGGCGTGAGGCAATGGATCACGGCCAGATGGTGAACCAGATGATCCGCTCGAAAACCGCTGCCCAGGCCGAGGGCGGCGCGCGCTTCGCCGCTGGCGTCAGGAATCCGGGGCAAGGGGTCTGACCGGTGCCGGCCCCGCTCGCTGGCAAGCGCATCCTCGATCTCGGCGCGCTCTGCAGAAAACGGCCTCATTCTCTGGCGATTTCGATGGCGGCCAAGCTCTGTGCCGGGTTCGGTGCGAAAGTATGGCGGCCGGCCCCGACGAGCGGCGAGCCTCTTGCTGTGGCGCCGCCCATCCTGCCGAACGGCAACTCGGCGCTCGATATGTTCCTCAATCGTGACAAGCTGCCGGGCAAGGCCGCGGCCAGCTATGATGCGGCGATCGGGGATGAAGCCTCTCTTGCGGAGCATGCGTCCGGGGTGCCGATCGGGGTTCGTATCTCGGTCTTCGGCCCCGGGGAGGATCCATCGGTCACGGAGCTTTCGCTGCTGGCGCTCACGGGGCTTCTCGGTCTCGTTGGCACGGCGGAAGGTCCACCCACCCGTCTTGCCGGCCATCAACTCGCTTACGCTGCCGGGCTTGCCGCCTGCACCGGCCTGCTCGCGGCCTTCCATGCGGGTGGCGGGGAAATGGTCGATGTCTCGCTGTTCGATGTTGGCGTCTGGCTGAACTGGAAGGCAGCAATAGGGATTCTGCTCCTCGGCACGGGACCCGAGCGCGACGGCCCGCGAAACCATTGGATGACCGTCGCGGCCGTGGATGGCTTCGTCGCGCTCGTCTATCAGGAGAAGGATTGGCCGCTTCTTCGGGAGATGGTCGGCAATGATCGGCTCGACGATCCGCGCTTTGCGACGATGGCGAGCCGGGGGGAGCATCGTGCTGCCCTGCTCGCTGAGATCGGGCCCTGGTTTCGATCCCGAACTCGCGCCGAAATTACTGCGGCTGCGCAGCGACGGCGGATTCCCATCGGCCCGGTGAAATGGCCTGCTGAGCTTCTTCGCGATCCGCAGCACCTCGCGCGAGGCTTTCTCGAAGCGAATGGCATGCCCTGCCTGCCGCTCGTTTGGAACGGGCGGCGTCTTGCGCGGGAGCCGTCGCATGCCGCATGACGGCCAGTCTTCTTTCGGGCATCCCCTGACCGGCATTCGTGTTATCGATCTCGGCTGGATCACCGCCGGGGCCGGCACCTCCACGCTGCTCCGCGACCTTGGCGCCGATGTCATCAAGATCGAGGGGCCGGGCGCTCCCGATCCCTTTCGCCGGTGGGAAGGCGCGGAGCCCGGCACGGACTGGTGGAACCGGTCCCCATTCTACAATGCGACGAATCGCGGCAAGCGGTCACTTTGCTTAGATCTCAAGCATCCACGCGGCCGCGCCGCGCTGGAGGCGCTTTTGGAGTGCGCCGACGTTCTGGTGGAGAATTACAGGCGCGGCGTCCTTGCCTCCCTCGGCCTCGAGCCGGCGGTGCTCCTCCGCCGTTTCCCTCGCCTGGTGATCGCCAGCATCTCGAGCCAGGGCGAGGACGGCCCCGACCGCGACATGGTCTCCTATGGATCGACACTCGAGGCTACGGGAGGCCTTGCTGCGCTGACGGGCGTCGGCGATCAACCCGTGATCACGGGCCGGGACATCAACTATCCGGATCAGGTCGTCTGCCTGTTCGCCTCCGGTGCGATCATCGCCGCGCTGCTGGAGCGCCGTTGCACCGGCAGAGGCGCGCATCTCGATCTTTCGCAGCGCGAGCTCACGACCTTCCTGCTCGGTGAGGAGATGATCGCGGCAGCAGAGGGCGTACCTTCGAGGCGACGGGGCAATATCGATCCTGTCGAGCCGGATGAGCAATTGCTGCGAGAGGGGAACGAATGGCGCGTCGCCTGGCCGGGCGGGACGGCACCGGTGCGGGATCCCGCGTCCCTTGTCAGCGCGCCCGAGTTTGCTCGAAGCGGTGCAATTCAGCAGAGCCCCGACGGGATTCCGGTCAAAGGCTTTCCGTTTCGCCTCACCAGGCATCCGATCTCTGCTGCGGAGGTGTGTCATCCACTGGGCGCGGACAACCGGGCTGTGTTGAGAGAAGCGGGATTCGATGACGGCCAAATCGAATCGCTCGAGGAGGCAGGGGTGATTGCATCCACACCTGGTTCGAACCGGCCCTAGAGCGTGATGACCGAAGGTGGAATCACCGCAGGTCTGAATTACGCGAGAAAACACATGACGAAGGCGGGATAGGTGATCTTGAGCGAACGCATCCCGCTTCAGTGTCGTGCCCTTTTCGAAAGCTGGCGCGCGACACTATGGGGAGTTCGCCGGCCCCGGTGCCGGCTCCCTGACGGCTGAGGCCCGCTGCAAGCAAGGCGATCCGGAACAGGGCATGTTCTCGCTCGGGCCGGCCCCCTGCTTCATAGACCGCGCTGAGGCGGTCGCGCGGATTATCGAGCAAATCATGTCCAAGGCGGCGATTTCCTGCGCCCGTCTGGCTCGCCTCCGCCAGGATTGAGACCGACGACACCGGTATCAGTCGCATTAGACTTTCATGGTGGCTATCTTACAGTGTCGCTCTTGCTTCTGACCTTCTGAAGGAAGGACATGCCCAGGCGTTCGCTGCTGATCACCCGTGCTCCGGTAACGCTCCGGAATCAGGTTGTCGATAAATTGCGGACCGCCATCTGCGAGCAGCATTTTGCGCCTGAGACGCGTCTGGTCGAGCGGCAGCTCTGTGAAATGCTCGGTGTCAGCCGCACGCTCGTGCGCGAGGCATTGCGCCAACTCGAGGCGGAAGGCTTCGTCGTCAGTCTTCCCCATCGCGGCCCCTCGGTCGCCGCTCTTGATCGACAGACCGTGCGCGGGATCTACGAGGTTCGGGCCGTGCTCGAGGCCCTGGCGGGGGAGCTGTTCGTCGCGCGCGCGAGCGAAGAGGACCGGCAGCGCCTTGCCGTCGCCATCGATTCCTATCGTCGAGCCCTTGATCGCGAGGATGGAGCCGCTGGCCTCCACGCCACGGCGCGGTTCTATGAGGCGCTGTTCGCGGGCGCGAAGAATGAAATCATCGCGGCGACGCTGCGTCCGCTCAGTGGTCGGATCCACATGTTGCGGGCGCGCAGCATGTCGGTGCCTGGAAGGCGACAGGAAGCGCGCCAGGAAATGGAAGCCATCTTCCGGGCTGTGATGGACAACGACACCTCGGACGCGTGGCAGAAATGCCGCCAGCATGTCGAGAAGGCAGCGGTATATGCCTTGATGAGCTTCGATCGCGAGGCGAACAAGGCGTTGCCGCCAGTGTCTGATGCCGGCATCGGAAAATCCCATTCCAGGCGGCCGGCCAGCCAGGTGCCGAGGGGAAAGCGAGCACCCGGCCGCGCGCGCGGCGATCCGCCAAAGCGATGAACCCCCTGTTCCCCAAAGCTCAGCAAATGCCTTGCCGGAGGTTGGTCCCGCTCGATACCTATTCCGCCGTTCGCTGGCGCGTCTTTGTTGCCTTCCCGGAAGTGTGGGCCCAATCTTCGATGCTCTGCCCTCGGCGGCCCCGACATGAAGCGACAATGGCAATTCCTGCGCAGAGAGGCCCTCCTTCGGCGGGCGTTTCACGCCGCTGGTAGGTTGACCACGAGCCGGCCGGGGCAGGGCTTGCCGTAGAGGGCTGCATCGACACAGATCCGCACCAACGCGTTCGGCCCGCTATCGGTAAAATCGGCGTAGAAACTGTCGGGCAGATCGGGAAAGACGGTCTCGCCCACTTTGACCGTCTCGCTGGTGACGATGGGCCAGGGGGTATTGATGTTCCGCCTTGGGTAGGAGCCTTGCAGCACCCGGCGCGCGAGCTCAAGCGCGATGACCGACCAGAAGGGCGGCCCACCAATCGAGTAGCCCTCCACCTTGTGGCCCATATAGCCGATCATGAACTTGCGAAACCCGTTCTCGGCCTCCCCGGCGGTGGCCGGCAGCGGCGTGCGGCCGGCCTGGATGAAGGCCTTGAGCACACCGTCTGTGCCACCCTGGCACCAGATGCCGTCGATTTTCGGCAGGGAGGGCAGAAGGGCGGCGGTGTTGCGCTGAGCGACCGACGAATCCCACATCCCGCTATAGCGGTTGACCACCTTGATGCCGGGGTTCGCCTGCCAGACGGAATCGGCGCCGGCATTGCGCTGGGTGTCGTCCGGAGTGCCGGCCACGCCGGTGACCATGATGACATTGCCCTTGCCCCCGAGCTTGTCGGCCAGCCACTGCGCGGGCAGGCGGCCGAAATCGAAGAGGCTGGCGCCGACTTTGAGCGCGCTCGGCGCGGTGACGAGATTGTCGAACGAGATCACGAGGATGCCGCGGTCGGTCGCTTGCTTGATGATGCCGTTAAGGCCGGTGGGCGAGGCCGCGTCCATCAGGATCGCATCGACATGCTCGCCGATCAGGCCAGCGATCTGCTGGCTTTCCTCGGTAACGTCGTTGCCGGAGTTGAACCAGGTGCCCTCGACCTCGCTCTTATAGGGCTCCATCTGCAGCGCCGCTTTGTAGAGATTTTCCATCTCGATGCGCCATTTGTTGCCTATATAGGAATTGGACAGCGCGATCTTGAGCTTGCGCGGGGCAGCTTCGGCGCCGCCCGGGGCGCTGGCAGCGAGCAAGGCCGCGGCGGAGGCGCGGAGCAGCGGGCGCCGCCCGAAATTGTTGTTTGTCGTCATGGCCGTTTCCTCTTCTTTGCTGTTGGTTGTTTCTTTCCGTCTGGTTGGGCGCCAGGCGATGATGCTGGTGTAGGGGGCGCCGGGCGGCGATATGCGGATTGGCGATTTCTCGCGCCGAAAAGGTAACGAGGCGATCGGCGCTTCGACTTTCCGCACCATGCGAGCATATCGCGGCAGCGCCACGGTGCGCCATTCCTGACTCTCGCTACCCTCGGCCGCCGCCGGATGAGCATGCAGCGCGCTTCCCTTTCGCCTTTTTCCCGCGCCGCTTGCGGCCCAGCGCCGCATCCAGTTGCCCTTCCGTCAACACCTCGATGAAGCTGGCGATTCGTTTCCGAATGTCCATTTCGATCGGATCCAACAACGGCTCACCCGGCCATCCAGGATCTCGGCACGGATTGTGGGCGAAACGCTCCAGGGCAACGCGATACTCGTCCAGCGACACGGTCAACGGCAAGCTCGGTAAGGCAGGTCACGAAGACTCCGTATTGCTGCGTCACGAGGACTGGCTTCGCCGCTTGGGCGACGTCACGAGTGGTTCCTTCCGTGCTACTCCGAGGCAACGCTGGAGGTCGGCTTCGAACTCGGCAATATGTGCAATCATCGCTCGTCGCGCGGCAGCAGGATGACCTTGAGCGATCCGTTGCTGGATGCGGCGATGACTGATAAGCGAAGCACGTGCACCTTCGCTATGGGCAGCGATATAATGCTGATTGGTGAGACGCCGCGCTGAGTAAAGAACCGCAGTCAGCGGCACGAGAGCCTCGCGCAATAGCCGATTGTGGGCGGCAGTCAGTACATTGTCATGAAATTGAACATCCAAGGCGGTATACTGTTCGGCGTCGTGAAGCGCTCGTGGCATCGCGGCGCATAGCTCTGCGAGTCGGGCGAGGTCCGCTTCGCTACGTCGCGCCGCAGCAAGCGCTGCCGCCTCGCCCTCGAATATTCGTCGGAGTTCGGTAAGCTCGAGCACGAGGTCGATATGGCGGCCGCTCTGCATGAGCTCGAAGAGAAGTGTCGGATCGAGCAGATGCCAGCGTTCATAGGGCGCTATCCGGGTGCCGCTGCCCTGACGCACTTCGACCAGTCCCCTGGCCGAAAGAACACGCATTGCCTCGCGCACCACTGTGCGACTCACACCAAACCGCTCTGCGAGCTGGTCTTCCCTGGGCAATCGCTCTCCGGGGCGGAACCGGCCGTGGGCAAGGCTGCGCACAACCTGTCGAACGACAGCACTGGGAAGAGCGTCTCCCGCAGTGGGAATGAATTCCGCAGGATCCTGTCCCGATGAGGACGGAGCAAGCAGGCTTGACGGTTCGAACAAAGTCATATTATGATTATACCAATTTATAAGGGTGGAAGAAAGAGGGGGGATCAATGTTCGCGCAATGCCTGAGCAGGCAGCTCAGTCGGCGAGATCAAGGCGCCCTGCGAACATGCCGTCCATGGAACCAGCAACGCGTCGCAAGAGGCCCCCGCTGGTTTCGGCTGGGGGTCCGGCACGGTTGCATCTGAGTACCCAAGGTCACTGAAGAAAAAATGGACCGTCCAGAGTCTTCCCTATCGTGCTGCCAACGTCTCTCCGATCGGAGCACCGCAGCGAGGCGGGAGTCCGAATACTTGACAGTGATAAGCCGGCGGGAAAGTCAGGATCATGATCACACTCGAAATCAAATATAAGGTTTCTCCTGCCAACACCGTTGCGTTCGAGCAGATGATCAGAAACATCTACGGTCCAGCGCTCGCCAAGCAACAGGGTTTTGTGGGGTACCGCCTGCTTCGACAATATTCAGAAGCTGAGCGCAAAGAGATTGAAGCCACGTCCGACGACTACCAGTTTCACCTTGAGCTAACTTTTGAGAGCGAGGCGCTGCGACGAAAATGGGTCGCGAGTCCCGAACATGATCCCGCCTTTGAAGAAGCAAAGAAGCTGGCGGGGCAGATCATTCACAACGGCTATCACGTTGTTCAGGACAGCATTCTGCAAAAAGCATGAAACGGAAAGGAAGACGTTTGTCATGCGGCATATCGAGATGAAAGATGCACGATTGAAGCGTATTGTCAGCGATGAGCCGCCTCGCAAGCGCGCAGGTGGCTTCCAATTCATCGAGGGGCCGGTGTGGCAGGGAGATGACGGCATCGTGATCTTCAGCGATATTCCGGCCGACCGGATGTATTTCTTTGATCCCAAAAACGAGCGGATCGGGACCTATCGCGAGCCCAGCAACAAGGCCAACGGGAATATTTTCGATCATGAGCACCGTTTGATTACTTGTGAGCATTCAACGAGCCGGATGGTACGACAAGAGGCCGATGGCAGTCTGACGATCATTGCCAGCCATTACGAGGGCATTGAGCTCAACAGCCCAAACGATGTCATCATCGATGGAAACGGGCGACTCTACTTCACGGATCCGCCCTATGGCCGCCTTGCGGGCGTAGGGATTGAGCGACAGCAATCGCAGAAGGTACAAGGGGTTTACCGGGTTGACCCTCGTGATCGCTCGATTGTTCGGCTTGCCGACGATTTCGATCGCCCGAACGGCCTCTGTTTCGCGGGGAATGAAACGGTTTTGTACGTCAACGACTCGGCAAGAATGCACATCCGCCGCTATGAGATCCATGGGCAGGATCTGGCTGGTGGAGAGGTTTGGGCACAAGTCAAAGGAGACGGGCCGGGTGCCCCGGATGGCATGAAGATCGACAGCGAGGGAAATCTGTTCTGCTGCGGCCCAGGGGGCGTGCACGTATTCAGCGGAGGGGGAGAGTTGCTGGGCGTGATCCTGGTGCCTGAGCAATGCGCCAACTTCAATTGGGGAGATGCCGACCGAAGGACACTTTATTTGTGTGCCAGCACATCGCTGTTCAGCTGTCGAGTGCAGGTCTCGGGATTCCCCGCATGGTAGAAGTATTCCAAGAAGGCTGAGGAGAAGCCGTCAGGTCAAATAAAACCTCACCGAATCGCGGCCTATGGGAACGCCCGGAGCCAGACCTGCGTCCACAGGTCTGGGAACGAAAAACGAGAAAATGGGAGGAAGAGACAGCCATGACGATTTCGTTAAACTTCCGAAGATTGTCCAAACAGGCGGCAAGCATAGCGGCGATTTGCATCGTGATTGCCTGCGGATACGGGGCTGCCGCGCTTTTGGCAAGCCGGCAGGTGCAGGCGGATGCTTCGGGCAAGAAGTTTACTATTTATGTAAGCAACAATTATATCGGCAATCCCTGGCGTGCTCAGATGGAGAATGCCATCCGCGCAATCGCGGCACGGCCGCCATACGACCAAATGGTCAATCTCGTTATCGTGAATTCCGAAAACACGGTGACATCGCAGACGGCATCATTGCAAACGATCATTCGCAAGAAACCTGCAGGAATCCTTATCGATTCTTCCTCGGCCACCGCGCTCAACCCAACGGTCATGACCGCCTGCGCGGCCGGCATCGTCGTCTATACGTTTGACCAGACACTGACCGCGCCCTGTGCAGTTCAGGTCCGTGAGAATGATAAGACTGAGGCAGAGAACATGGCCCGGTGGCTCGCGGCCGTGATTCACGAAAAGGGCGATGTCATTTTGGACGAGGGAATTCCCGGAGCCCCCTCTTCGGTGATCAGGATTCACGCTTATCAGTCGATCCTCAAGCAATTTCCCAATATTCGTGTCGTGGGGACGTTTGTCGGCAATGGCGCGCCTGGGCCTGAATTGCAGCAAGTCTCGGGTCTGCTTGCCTCGCATCGCAATATCGTTGGCGTCGTCAGCCAAGGGTATTGCAGCGCCGAATATCAGGCCTTCGCTCGCGCCGGTCTGAAACCTCCCGCCTGCGCGAGCCTTGATACATCCGTCAGCGCGGAAACCTGTGTGACCCAGAATATGGCCTGTTACATGTGGCCAGCGCCGTCATGGGTTGGGGCCTACGCTTTCGTGCAGATGCTTAAGCAGCTTTCGGGCGGAGCGAAGCCAACCCAGGCAATTACGAGTTATGAGCAGGATTATTTCGTCACCGAGCAAGGAGCCGTCCGTTTCGATGGTGACGCCTACCACCAAGTGGTGCTGAAGGCGGGGGTCAATTATTTCCCCAATGCCCCTTCGTCTCTGGTGCTGCCGGTGACGGGAGGCAATCTCGGTCTTTCCGTCAACGATGCCCTCAAAGGCTAGAGTGGTGGCGGCCGGAGCTGGTTGATGCATCCCACGCCGTGTAGCGGGCTCGGTCTTTCGCTCCGACACCTGGAGAAGAGCTTTGGCGGGGTCCGCGCGCTTTCGGACGGATCTATAGAGGCACAGCGCGGTGAAGTGCATGGTATCCTTGGAGAAAACGGTGCCGGGAAATCGACGCTCATACGTGTGCTCTCGGGGGTGATTTCGCGTGACGGAGGCGAGGTCATCCTCGACGGCCAATTCCTCAGCCTCGGCAGCCCGGCGGAAGCTTTGCGCGCCAACATACGCACGGTCTTCCAAGAATCGAGCCTGATACCGGCGCTCACCGTCGCGGAGAATATGCTTTTCGATCGCCTCCCCATCGGGTGGCACCGGCGGTTGCGCACGCGCGTACTCCGTTCTCATTACTCATCGATCATGGAGGAACTTGGCGTCCGTTGGCTCGATCCGGCGGCCAAAGTTGCAGCTCTTTCCGTGGCTGACCGGCAATTGCTAGAAGTCGTCAAGGCGATCGCCGCATCTCCCCATGTGCTGATTCTCGACGAGGCGACGTCCGCCCTCAGCCTTGCCGATGCGGAATGGGTTCTCCACCAGGCACGGCGGATCGCAGATGCCGGCAGCGTCGTTCTGTTCGTTTCTCATCGCCTGCAGGAGGTCAAGGCGATTGCCGATCGGGTTACCGTGCTGCGTTCGGGAAAGACCGTATTCGAGGCAAAAGCCGGCGGGACCGTGAGCGAGGACGATCTCATTGAAGTCATGCTCGGCCGTCGCCTTGCGCGTCTCTATCCCAAGCGCGAGGGCAAGGCCCGGAGCAGCACGCTTCTGCGGGTCGATAGTCTGCGCGTCGGCGCGAAGCTTGGCCCGGTTGATTTCGCGCTGGAGGCCGGTGAAATCCTCGGCGTGACAGCACTGCCGGGGCAGGGCCAGCGAGAGTTGCTGATGAGCCTTTCCGGTGATCTTCGCTATGGAGGGGCGATCACGCTCGCCGGCCGTCGCTACGCACCGCGCTCACCGGCAGAGGCTCAGCGGGATGGGGTCTTCATGGTGCCCGAGGACCGCCAAATGGAAGGATTGTTTCTCCGTCACAGCGTCCAGTTCAATGTCACATGCTCGATTCTCCCGGCGCTCACGCGGGGGCCTGGCATTCTGGAGCCGCGCCGCGAGCACAAGGCCGCTTGTTCGGGTGCGATTCGGGTTGGGTTGGATCCGCAACGCCTGCCGAATCAGATGGCCACGCTCAGCGGCGGCAACCAGCAAAAGACGATATTTGCGCGGGCTCTTCTTGGCCAGCCAAAGATCTTCATTCTCTTCGACTCCACGCGAGGCGTGGATGTGGGGACCAAGGCCGATATCTACGGGCTCGTGACCCATCTCGCGGACGAGGGCATGGGGGTGATCTTCTACTCCACGGATTTCACAGAGACATTGCATGTCTGCGACCGGATCCTGGTCCTCCACGAAGGGCGCATCGTAGGAGCCGCGCCGGCGGAGGCCTGGGACGAGGAAAAGCTTCTACGTTGCGCATCCGGCCAGCCTGCTGCCGATGCGGAAACCTGCCCTCACGCCCAGGATGCGGTGAGCTGAAGCCCATGGAAGCAGAGCTCGTGCTCCCCCCGACGAAGCGGCGCGGAATGTGGCCTCTCACAGTGCGCCCGTCCGGAGGGGCACTTGTGATGGTTCCTCTATTTGTCATTCTTCTCCTCGTGGATGTCTTGCTCCAGCCGGACATCCTGACAAAGCCGCAGATTGCGCTCACGATTCAAACTGCGTTTCCCCTGATCCTTGTGAGCATTGCACAATGCATCGTCCTGCTCACCGGCGGCATCGATATTTCCGTCGGCGGCACAATGGTGGTCGCCAACGTCCTCACCGCAACCTGGGTCGGCGCCGACAGTGGAAGCGCATGGCGACTCGTGCTGGTCCTGCTGGTTGGCCTCATATTGGGGGCATTCAACGGCGCCCTCGTCGTGATCGGGAATTTTGAGCCTTTCATCGCCACCCTTGGCACCTGGGCGATTTATGACGGTGTCGCATTGCAGATCCTGCCTTCTGCCGGCGGGGCCACACCGCCCGCGCTCAGTGCCTGGGCGCAGAACGTGACCAATTTCATTCCTACCTCGATCCTGCTGCTCGTTCTCACGCTTGCGGTCTGGTGGTATTGGCGCTCCACGAATCTGTGCCGGCACATTTACAGCATTGGCAGTGATGAGGCGAGGGCCAGGCTCAGCGGCGTCAACATCGGGAAGACGAAATTCTCCGTCTATGCCATAGCGGGTCTGCTCGCCGCGCTGGCCGGCATCTATCTGGCGTTGATCACCAGCACGGGAGACGCCACCCTCGGCGATGGATACATTCTCTCCTCGGTCGAAGCCTGTGTTCTCGGCGGCATCAGCCTCGAAGGGGGCTCCGGTGGCGCCGGTCTGGCCGTCGCAGGCGCCTTCATTCTTACATTCATCGACGGCATCACTTCCGTTCTCGTCTTGCCGCCCTGGGTTTCCATTGTTCTATCGGCCGGGCTGCTGATCTTCGTGATCGGCATCCGTTCGCGATTTGCAAAGCCGACCTGAAAAGAATATGGCGACGCCAACGAGAACATTGCCCTTCGCCATTGCGGTCAGGATGGGCCGAAGAGTCGTTTCTGCTGCGCGCCGCCAACCGGCGACTGTTGGCGCCTTCGTGCTCACATTGGTGCTCTTTGCCGCAGCCACTGCGCACTCGTTGGGATTTGCCTCGCTATCGAATGTCCGAACGCTTTCTATCTTCGCCGCTTTTGTCGGTCTCGCCGCGATGGGTGAAACGCTCGTGATCATCGCCGGCGGACTCGATTTGAGCGTGCCTTGGCTGATCGATTTCGGTGGCATCGCACTTTCGCAAATGCATCGCAGCCTTCACATCGGCCTGCCACTCATCCTGCTCCTGGTCGTGCTGCTCGGCATGCTCCTGGGGGCGATCAATGGGCTGTTTGTGACCCTCCTGGGAGCGCCGCCTTTGATCGTGACGCTCGGTGTCGGCGGCCTCATCGAGGGCTATCTCGTCGCCGTAGGCACATTGCAGAGCAGCGGAGATATCGTGCCCGACGGGATCGAGCGTTTTGCGAATGCAAGAATTGGCCCGCTCCCGGATATTACGCTCGTATGGCTCGCGCTTGCAGTTGTAACTGCCTTCATCCTGTCCCGAACCGGTCTTGGTCGACGCATCTACGCGGTTGGTGACAACGCACGCGCAGCGCGGCTAGCAGGCATTCATGTCGAACGTGTGAGGTTCGCGACCTATGTGATTTCAGGGGCCACCGCCAGCCTCTCCGGAGTGCTCCTCACCGGATATATCCAAACGGCCTATGTCGGCATGGGCGCGGACTATCTTTTTGGGGCCATTGCCGCAATTGCTCTTGGCGGTACCGCATTGCTCGGTGGTACGGGTTCTTCATGGGGCACGGTGGCAGGGGCCTGCACACTCACGGTGCTCGCCGGGCTGCTGCCGGTGCTCGGGCTCAATACGGCGGCCGTGAAGATCGTTTATGGTGCCATCATCCTCGCCGGCGTCTATTTTGCGCGCGCCTTGCAAAAGATCGGTGGCCGAGGCCGCGGCGCATGAGCATGGCGCGAGACCCAAACGCAACAATTGACCTCGGATAAGGAGACGGCAGGAATAGACCATAATGGCGCTGTCGGCCAGCCCATGGCGCGGCAATCGGCTATCTCCGGGCGATAGGCCTGAGCGCATGTGTTTGTTTCTTGCCCGGGCCGGCACACTTCGCGGATCCACGCATGTGGAGGATGAATAAAAAGATGGGCGCCACTGTCACGACCCGATCGCTTTCCCGGCGTGTGGGGGACTGGGTTGCCGCATTGCGCTGGGACGATGCGCCGGGGGCAGTCCGCAAGGCCTGTCTTGAGGGGGTTTTCCAGTCGGTCGCGGGTGGGGTCGCCGGCTTTGCCATGCCCGAGACCAGGATTGCGCTGGAGATGGCGAGTCAGGACGGAGAGAAAGGTTCCAGCACGATCCTCGGCAATGGCCTCAAAGTTCCCATAGAAACAGCCATTTTCGTCAATGCCGCAATGTTCTGCTCGCTCGAGCAGCAGGAGATGCATGTCGCAAGCGGCAGCCACCCTTATCAAGTTATTGTCCCCGTCACCCTCGTTCTCGCCGAGCGCCTGGAGAGCGCCGGCAGGGATTTCCTCACCGCCGTTCTGGCAGGCACCGAGGCGATGCTTGCGCTTGCCATCGTCGGGCTGGAGATTGCGCCCGAGTGGGGGATGGAGACATCACAGGCCGGGGCAGTCTACGGCGCGATCGGTGCCGCGGCGAGCGCCGCGAAACTGATGAAGCTCGACGGGGAAGCCACCGCCTGGGCGCTCTCTCACGCCGCCAATCTCGCCTCAGGACTGGCCGAGTGTCTATGGTCAGGAACGACGGAGTATCACTGGGCGCTCGCCAATGCGAGCCGTGTCGGGTATCTCGCGGCACGACTGGCAAGCTCTCGGGCGGAAGCCGCGCCAGCCACCTTCGAAGGTCGCGCGGGTTTCTATCATCGCTTCTCCGAGCTCTCTGAAAAGGAGCTTGGCCAGATCGATCTTGCCGGCCGAGTCTCCGGCCGTCTTGGTCGTGTCTGGGAAACCCCCGAACATATCTACAAGCGCTATCCCATTCACTTCAACAATCTGGCCTTTGTGGACGCGGCCAAAACGCTTCGTGAGCGGCATCGGCTCGCGCCCGAGCGGATCACGGCGATCAGGATCACGATCAACCGCTGGTGCGAGCTTTGCGACGGTGCCAATCTGGGTCCCTATCATGGACGTGAGGCGACGCGTGGCGCAACGGCGTTCGGTGTCGCAACGATGCTTGCGCGCGGCCATTATTCTCTCGATGATGCCCATGATCACGACGCAGCCGATATCAACGCCTTGGTCCGCAAAACGGCGATCGACACCTTTCATGATCCGGCGCGGTCGCGCGACTGGCGCTCGCTTCGGCTCGAGGTGGATGCCGGAACGACCTATGTCTATGACGGAGCCATCGACGAAGTGCCCGATTACCGGCTGCCCATGACCGAGCTGCGCGCCATTGCCGATGACGCGCTCTCCCGCGTGCTTGGAAAATCGCAGACTGCGGACGCGCTCAAGGCGCTGGAAGCGCTCGAGAGCTGCTCCAATGTCCGCGAGATGATCGCACGACTCATTCCGCGCAAGGCATAGTCCTGAAGACAGCCTCGGTCGGCCCAGAGATCAAGGTGTCCCTTACTCCGCAGCTATCTGCGATTTTGCCGTCATTCTCCTGTTCCAGTGTCGATACCAGTCTGCCGGGAAAGCACGCGCCGCTGCGTCGCTGTCCAGAGCAGGACGGTAAGGTCGGCCGTGGGAGCGCGTGATCGACGCAAGTTCCGAGAGTCGTGCCGCAGCCTCCTCTCTCGCCTCGTCCCGCTTGGCAGGTTCGTGCGTTGCCGCCGCATCACGCCAGATCGACCGCCCGGCAAGAAAGCCGGAAGCACCTGCCGCGCTTGCAATCCGCACCTGCTCACGGAAAGCGTCATAGCCGACGCCGGCGGAGAGGATCACCCACGGCCGACCGCCGATTTTGGAATCGAGCTGTCGGCAGGCTGCCAGCGCTGCCGATTTTTCCTCTTCGCTGCTCACATCCCCAGGGAACTCGACTTTCAGCATATCGGCCCCCAAAGTGGCCGCCTCCGCGGCTGACTCAATAATCCCGGCCACCCGCCGACGCCGCCAAGCCGTGCTGTCACGCTCTTCGCCTGGAAGCGGGTACCAGATCGGCTCGACCACGAGCGGCAATGAGAGCTCTGCACACTGATCCACAAGGTCGCGCACGACGCCGCGTTGGTGCTCAGCGGTTTCGCTATCGGGGCGGAAGAACCAAAGCAGCTTCAGTACATCGGCCCCAATCATCTTCGCCTGCCATACGCTCCACCCCTCGCGCAGCCGGGTGCGCCGGGCCCCCGGTGGGATCTGGTAGTCCTCATTCTCGATGCTCGCCATCATCCCGATGCTTCCGGGCAAGGCACGTGAGGCAATCGCCTGCGCAAGGCCAAATTCCGCATCGAGCAGAAACGCGCTGACTTCGGATGCCAGCGCCCGAATCAGCTCGATCTTCCCGGCAACGGTCCGGCGATGATCCACCTTTCCTGGATCCGGATCGAGCAACGCCTGGAAGTCGGAAAGATGATCAAGGGCACAGATCAGGAAAAATCCGTCCGCCGTGGTCACACGCTGGAAGCTTCTGATTTTGCCTGGATCGATCGCGGTCGATTTGCTGCTCATCGCTCTTCTCATCTCCTGTCGGGCATTGCGGCCGGAAGGCCGGCAAGGGGGGGATTCGTGTTCATCCTTCGCTCGGCCGAGCACCAGAATTGTCCCGGCAACGAAGGTGTCACCGAGACCAATCGTGCTCGCCGGTCTTGGCAGCCATGGGGCGGGGCAGGAAACAGCGTACCACCCGCCCTCCTCGGCGAAGGCCGGGTGTGGCAGGTGAAAGCTCGCTCCTTGCGGAGGCGAGTCCGGAACGATTGGCTGCCCGTGCGCCGCACGGCTTGCCGCCAGCAGACATCCGGCGAGCAGCGCCTGCTGTTCACGCCACGGCTCACCGCGCGTTACCGTCAGCGCCCAGTCGTCAGCGTGGATGGCGACCCGCTGCACGCCGAGCGTTTCCGCCAGATATCTTGTCTTGGTGCAGACAGAGTCCTGGCCCGGCAGCAACGAGCGCAACTCGTTGTAGTTCATCCCGAGCGAAGTGAAGCAGCCAGCGAGGCCGCTGATGACGGATTGACGATGGGATTGGTTGGGAAAATCACCGAGCTCGAGGTGAATCATGGCGAGCCCGGCATCGCGCCAGCTCCTCGCGATCCTGCGTGCTTCGGAAAGCGTTGCATCGAGCTCGTCTGCCGGGATCGCGTTGAAACCGGCGAGGATCGCCGAAGCCGCATCACCGGCGAAACTCTGGCTGGCGCTGACAAAATGCGGATCTCTGTCCATTCTGTCATCGGCGAAACGAACGATGACCCGGGTCGAGCGTGGCGGCACGACGCCAGCCACGGCCTGGCCCCGCACATATTCGACAATGACATGCGGGGCCTTGCCCAGCGCATGCTGCGGCGAAAGGACGCCGGCGCGTACCAGCCCGCGTTCGGTTGCGATCAAGATGTCCGGGTGAAGCAGGGCGATCTGCTCCTTGGTTCGATCCTGGAGCGCCATGAGGACGGGCGCGCCGAGCTGGGCGAGGGCATAGGCGGCTTGGGCAGCAGTGCCGCCGAGACTTTTCTTGCCACCGAGCCTTTCCGCCAACGGTGGCGCATCGACAGAGTGGGAGAGCAGTTCGCCACCGTGCCCGGCCTCGGCGCGCCGCAGCAACTCTCGTCCGAGCAGAACAGCGTGGGGGTCGGGGTTGGTCAGAAGCGCCGGCGCCGCCTTGTCCAGAGTGACCAACCAATCAATGCAGGCGCAGAATCCGGAAAGGATGAGTCGAGATTTGACGGCCACGCGACGTAGGCGCGCGGCGGATTCGCTATAGGCCTGGTTCCAATCGGGTTCGGCGATCGGCTTCATTCCTTCACCGCGCCTTGGGTCAGGCCTTCGATAATCCGCCGTTGGAAGAACAGCACCAACAGCACGAGAGGTAGGGTGACAACCACGGAGGCGGCAGCGATATCGCCCCAGGGAACGTAGTAGAGGTTCGTAAAGTCCGCGATCCCAACGGGAACGGTCTGGTGCGCAATGGTGGAGGTCAGAGCGAGCGCGAACATGAATTCGTTCCAGGCCGCGATGAAGGCGAGCAAGCCGGTCGTGACCAGGCAAGGTAGCGAGAGAGGAATGATGATGAGGAGCAGGCTGCGGAATGGGCCGGCACCATCGATCCGTGCTGCTTCGTCAAGCTCCTCTGGAATCGTCTGGAAATAGCCGAACAGGACCCAGATCACCAGCGGCAGGCCGAGAGCGAGATAGATGATCACAAGAACCACATATGTATCGAGCAACCCGAGAACCGAAGCAAGAAGATAGAGCGGGCCAACAATGGCAATTTGTGGAAACATCGATACAGAAAGAATGAATCCGAGCAATCCAAAGCGCCAACGCATCTTCAACCGCGACAGCGCATAAGCGGCCATCGCCCCGAATGCAAGGCAAAGGAGTGTTGTCGAAATCGCAACGATTATCGAGTTCAGGACATAGAACTGAAAGTGCTTGACCAGGAAGATGTTCAGGAAGTGCTGGAGTATGAATGGATGGGGAATGAGGCTCGGCGTCGGACTGACCAGGGCACGGTCGAGCTGGAACGAGGTCGAAATCTGCCAAAGGAAAGGTCCCGACGACCAAAGAACGATCGCTGTCGCGCCGACAAGAAACAGCGCGCTTCGAGCCCCACTTCGTCTGTATCCAACTTCAGCCATCATCAAATCAGGAAAGGACCATCAGCGCCCCTGTTGGCGCATGCCACGCACGATCAGGATACCAAAACAAAGCGCGATCAGCACCTCGGTTGCGAACATCGCCGTTGACAGCGCCGAGCCGTAACCAAACTCCAGGGCGGAGAAAAGTGTCTTGTAGGTTAGGGTGGAAAGCACTTCGGTAGAGTCCGCCGGGCCGCCGCCTGTCAGCACATAGACAAGATCGAAGATCCGAAATGCGTCGAGTGCGCGGAACATTGCCGCAATCAGCAATATCGGCACGAGCATGGGCAAGCGCACATGCCAGAATGTTTGCCACGCCCCTGCGCCATCGATGCGGGCAGCCTCATGGAGAGAATGCGGAATCGTCTGTAGCCCCGCCAGAAGAAGCAACGCCATGAATGGTGTTGTTTTCCACACATCGGCGAAGATAATCGTCCCGAGTGCCGTGTTCGGCGAACCATACCAATCGATATTGCCACCGATCAGGTGCAGAGAACGAAGCGCCCAGTTCACCAATCCATTCTGGCCGTCGAACAGCCAACCGAACATCTTGGACGTGACCACGGTGGGCATCGCCCAGGGGATCAGCATGGCCGCGCGCACCAGGCCGCGCCCGGTGAACCGTTCCGCCAGCAGCAGTGCCATGCCGAGCCCAATCGCGGTCTCCGCCAGGGTGGAGATCGCGGTGAACTCCAGCGTGTGGCGCCATGCACTCCAAAAGTCGGGATCGGTGGCGAGCAGCCGGTAATTGAGCCACCCGACGAACCGATCCTCCCGCGTTGAGAGCGTCGTGTTGCGAAGTGAAAGCCAAAGCCCGTCCAGGATCGGGTAGACGGATACGGAGCCGAGAGAAATTGTGGTTGGCAGCAAAAGCAGCAATGGAGCCCAATCGACCCGCCTGCGCCGGACATTGGCCAAGCTCGGCGCCGCCTGGCGAAGAGTGTCGCCGATCGCGACGGACCTGGTCATGGAGAAGGGCTCTCACCTTCCTCATGAAGCCACGATTGCGGCAATCCGGTCCTTTGCGCTGGAAAGGGCTTGCTTTACATTCCCATCAGCGAGTGCCCGTGACACGGAAGACTGGAGAACCAACGTCACCTGGGCGTATTTTGGTGTCACCGGACGCGGCGTTGCGCCCAGGAACACCGACTTGAGCTTCTGCATAAAGGGCTGACTCTGGGCCAGCCGCGGGTCATCGAAGACATCAGGTCGCGTTGGCGCAAGCCCGAGCTCGGTCGCGAAATGGAGTTGCGTTGCCGGCGACGACATCCAACGCACGAAATCGATCGCGGCGTCGCGGCCCTTCGTCGATGCGTTGACTCCGTACTGATAGCCGCCGAGACAGGCTGCGCTTCGTCCACCTGGAAAATGCGGCAGCGGTGCAACCCCGACCTTGCCGACAACCGAGGACACTTTCGGATCCTGCGCGATCGTGTAGACATAGGACCAGTTGCGAAGAAACATTGCCTGTCCACCGGTAAATGGCCGGCGCGACGGCTCCTCATCCCAGCTTAAGACATCCTGAGGGCTGATCTTGTAGCGATCGATTGTGTCACGCATGAATTGCACGGCCTGAACGGATTTATCATCATCGATCATAACGGTTTTACCATCCGGCCCGAGGATCGCGCCGCCGTTCGAGGCGACGAATTCGACCAGATCGCAGACCAGCACCTCGGCCTGTTTTCCCTGCCAAAGAAAGCCGAATCGCGCTCGACCCGACCTCTCGGCTGCTTGCGCGAGCGTGGCCAACTCCTCCCATGTCTCGGGCACCGCCGCGCCGCCGAGCAGATCGGTTCGATAGTAGAGCATTCCGGAATCGATGAACCAAGGCAGAGCCGTCAGTTTTCCACCCCAAGTGCAAGCTTGGATGACGCCGGGGAAATACTGCTTGCGCACATCCGCGCTGAACTCCCGATCGAGCGGAAGCGCCCAGCCCGCGCCGGCGAACTCTGCAATCCAGATCACGTCCTGAGTGAATACATCGGGCGAGCCGCTCTGGCGCGCAAGCTGCTGTACGAGAAGCTGATGCACCTCCGTTGAGGCGCTTGGCGGCGGCAATTCGACATAGGTGACATGCACCCGGCTTTGGCTTGCATTGTACATCTCCACGACCTGTGCCACTGTCTCCTTGCCGAAGAATTTTGCACTCGCGAAGGTGATCTCGGCACGCGCGGCGCCGCGTGTACTGGCGAGAGCGGCAACGCCGCCAAGCGCGACACCGCCTAGGAAACCACGCCGTCCCGGCCTTGGCTTGGGAAGCAATTCTGCCGCGGCCCCGCTCACGGGTTCTGTCTTGGACATTTGACCCACCCTATTTTACCGTCTTACGCGGTATTCTGCATGTTTTCCGTAGAAATATTGACAATAAGCGCAAAATCATGCAATTGTCAAGCATGAACACGCATATATTGGCGCCCGCATCGGATACGGCCCTGCCGACCGAATCTGCCCCGCATCCAGAGGAGGCCAATTTCGCCCTTCCGGCCGGCCGGCGCAGCGCTCTGATTCGGTTCGTGCTCGAGCGAGGTCAGGCCACAGTTCTCGAGTTGTGCCAGCGCTTCCAGGTGTCACCCGACACAATCCGGCGTGATCTCGAACTCCTGGCGCGTCGTGGCCTGCTCAACCGTACGCATGGCGGCGCCGTCGCGGCAGAGCCACTGGTCGGCGCCGATGCGCCCTTTACCTCTCGATTGAACGTCAATCGCGATGCCAAGCTGAGAATTGCCCGTGCGGCGGCACACCTGGTCGCGGATGGCGAGACGCTGATCGTAAATGGGGGATCAACAACACTCGCCTTCGCGCGCGAGCTCGGCGCCATGAATGGGTTGACCGTGGTTACCAACAACCTTGGCGTGCCTGCCGTCCTTGCGCCGAATGCGGTGCGAGACATCTACTTGCTTGGCGGACAGGTGCGTATCGAATCGCAAGTTACGCTCGGCCAGGTTGCCTTCGCCGGCAGCGGGAGCATCCATGCAGACACGGCTGTGATCGGTGTCGGGGGCATCTCATCTGCCGGCTTGTCGACCACATTGCTCGCAGAAGCATCGATGATCGCCGCCATGATCGCCGCGTCGCGGCGTGCGGTCGTGCTCGCTGACGCGAGCAAGTTCGACCATAACGCCTTCGCTCACATCGCACCACTGGGCCCGAAACAAACACTGGTCAGTGATAAGCCGCCATCGCCGGAGCTGACGCAGGCCCTAGTCGATGCAGGAGTAGATATGATCGTCGCCGCAGTCTGACATAGGCGTCTCTCTATTCCACATCTGACTCCGGAGCAGTCCCTTGAGTGGAGCGGGCCCCGAGGCCGGACGGGCGGACGGCGAGAGCGGATCGCGATTGGCCGGAATCGGCTGATCTCGAATATGAGGATCTCATCCCTTGGCTAGAGGGGGCAGCCTTCTCCGTCTGTCGAAGGGGTCAAGCGCCACGCCGATTCGCAGTGGCTGCCTCGTGTGGATCAGTCCGGTCATTGTCTGGTTCCTGCCGGCGCCGCCAGAAGGTGGAGTGCGGCCACCGTCTTTCCAGACGGGCGTAATAAGTTTTGAGGTCCGCGTGTTCGGCGAAGAGCATGCGATAATCCTCCACCCACGCCGCAATTGCCTCGTCGCGGTTCGGATGGGCAATCGCATCTCCCGCCTTCGCGCCCATCAGGATGGCGCTCGCCAGCCCCTGAGAGGACAGGGGATCGAAGGACATGGCGGCGTCCCCAACAGCGAGCCAATTCTCGCCAGCCAACTGCTGGGCCTGCGCTATCCCGGCGGAATAGGCGCCCGGCAGGGCGGACCGTGCTCCGCGCCCTGCACATCGGCCGACATGGTGCGTCTCACTCAGAAGCGCGTGCCAGTCCTGCATGCCTTGCCGCCAGAGGTCCGCATCTGTTACGTAAGCCAGCACGCGCCGGCCATGCGGAACGGGTGTCGTGTACCACCAACCTTCCGCGACCGCCTCCACCGTGGTGCCGCAATAGGAATCCCCGTCATCGGGATAGATGGACAGGATCGCGATCTGTCGATCAGCGGCGATCCTGGGAATGCCCAGCCGCCGGAGCAGCGCGCTGGACCGCCCGGACGCATCCACCAGAAACCGCGCGAGCAGGCAAGTATCGTCGCCAAGATTGAGATGCCAGGCCGAAAGCCCGCGTGTCAGCCTGCCAATATGGCGGACCCGAACGATATCGACGCCGCAGGCGAAGACTGCATCCCTCGCGGCCGCGTCGAACCGCGCTCGATCGAGGATCCACCCTTCACCCAGCGGGTTGGCGAGGAAATCGGTTTCGATGAGCGCGGTATCTCCCCAAACCGAGCGGGTGCCGATTGCGCGGCGGTGATCGCTCTCGGATAGGACATTCGCGCCGAACACGGAACACACGAGGTTTCCCATCCCCGGCGGCAGGCTTTCCCCCGGCCATGTCTGTGCCCGTCGCGGCCGGTCGAGCACCACTGTCGAGAGGCCGCCGCGTGCGGCCAGCATGGCCGTGGCGCAGCCCGCCGGCCCTGCCCCGACGATCAGGACGTCGCAGTCCCTCACCCGATGAAAGCAATCCCGCCGGGATTGGGCAGGCCCGCAGCAAAATCGGATACAACCGCGTAGTCGCCTTCGATGCGGATCTTTTTCACGAGCGTGCCACCTGTCACCGTGGCGAACAGAAGGCCCGTGCTGTCGAATGCCAAACCGAACGGCCTTGTCAGTTGTGCTCCCCTCAGCGTCAGCGGAATGGGCGTGCCGAGAGGATCATAGCGCCGGACTGCGTCGTCTCTCTGATCAGCGACGTAGAGCCGGTAAGACGTGTCGAAGGCCATCTGGCGGGGATTGTTCAGTCCCGTGATCCAGCGCGGGTCGATCACCTTTCCCGTGCTCGAATCGACGCGCGCCACGAAAGCACCGCCCCAGCTGACAAGCAGCGCTCCGTCCGGCGTCACAACAACGCCGACAGGGAATGTCAGCCCCGCTTCCGGCGGCACCAGGACGCGGCTTTTGCCGTCTGGCGCCACGATGGTGACGAAGCCCTTCCGAACGAAATTTGCCACATAGAAGTTGCCTGCACGGTCACAGGCGATGCTCACCGGCAAGGCGAAGGTCCCCTCGGCGAACAGGGATGTCTCGCCCTTGGGTGTCACCCGGCGCACGACATTGCCGTTCATGCAGCAGACATAGATGTTTCCGTCGAGCCCTCGCGTGAGGCCTTCCGGCCGCTCGAGCGGCGCGGAGAGTTGCATGACCGAGACCTCTTCCTCGGCGTCCACGAGACGAAGGCTGTTGTCATCGGAATTCGCGACCACGAGGGGGAAGCGCCCCAGCTGCGGGAAGATCGCTCCGGCCGGATAGAGCACCTCCGGCTCGTGGGCGAAGCCCACGGCGGATTCGACCTTCATGGCTGCTGGGAAGAGCCCGTCCGCAGGACCGGGATGATCGGTCACCACGCCGAGCCGAAACCACTCTTGCGCCATGGCAGCCAGGATCGGCGGGCGGGTGGGCGCGGAAATAAACCGCTCCCAGTCCCGGCGTCGGGCAAACGCGGCGCGGCGCTCGTTCAGCGATCGGGCCGTATCCATGACGATCCTGTAGTCAGCCTCGGTCAGCACTCCGTTCGGGATGCGGGCAGGCCAGAAGCCGGGAAGGATTGGGGAAATCGCCTTTTCGTAGCCGAACCGGCAGCTGGAGGCGTCCGCATGCCATGGCACACCCATCCATTGGGTGATGCCGCCCGGTCCGATACGCGACAGCGGCCCCCGCTTTGATATCGCCACGGGCGCGGCAAGGGTGCCGCCGTAATCGGTGAGATCCACCTTGCGCGAGCGAGACTTCAGGCGCATTTCCGCGGTCCAGATCCAGGGGGTGCGTACGATCCACGGAAATTCGATCCCGGGATGCAGCGCCCCGCCAATGCAGGCATCGAGGACCGCCCGGTCCAGCGCCGCCGGACGCTCCTGCAACGGATAGTCTTCGATGCGCACGGGACTCACCCCACTCGACAGGATGAACCGCCCTTCGGACCAGGCCTTCAGGTGGTGGTATTGCAGCGGCGTAAGGGCAAGCCATTGCCGTGGCTCAATGGCGTCCGGCGGCACGACGACCTTGTCGCCATAGAGCTGCGGCTCCGCATCCGGCTGCACCTTGGTGAACACGGGATCGCGGAACAAAGCGAAGACGCTTTCTCGCAGGGAGGCGTTCTCCACCGATGCGTCCGCCAGGCGCCCGCGCCAGTCCTGCCGAGTCCAATCGCGCGGAGCGCCGAACCCGTAGCGCTGGAAATAACCTTCATTGACCCATTGCAGGTCGGACATGCGCTGAAAGATCGGCCAGACATCGCGTTCGAAGACCGTATCCGACAAGGTGCGGATGCCGGCTTCTACCAGGACCGATTCGACGACGTCATAGACTGTGACGAGGCTGCTCGGGATGGCGGGAGCATAATTGGGAGGAACACAGAGGACCCAGGCCGGATCGGCCTCCAGCACCTGTCCCCCGATGCGGACCGTGGCGCCGACTGGCCCATCGCACGTGTCGTCCACCCAGCCGTCATTGTTCGCAAAACCATTCATGGGGGGCGCGCCCGGGCGTGAATAGGCAACCCCAGCGCCGGGCAGCACGATCAGCCGTCCATCGGCATCCGTCAGGATTTCGCCGAGCGTGATCGGCATGCCATGGAATTCACCGCCATCGAGGGGAAGCGGGCCCGCCGCTTTCCCTTTGAGTGTGCGGGGCGTCGCGCGCACCGCAAGGGTCGCGCGGTCCGCGATGTCGTCGTTGCGTCGCCGGGCTCCTGGCGCGCCCTCCAGATCGAAGGCAACGTCGTCGCCGTACCAAAGCGCCTTGGTGTTGGCGACGGCAACCCGCCACGAAATATCGGCATCGCGGGAGGTCAGCTCGCAAATCACGCGGTCATGCGCGTCATAGCCGAACAGACGGAACAAGGCCGCCTGCTTGGCCACGGCACCACTCGGGTCCTTGAAAGGGCCGTGGGGAACGCCGCCCGGCGTTTCGGGACCGAAGAAGAAGGCGTCGCGGCTGTTGCCGACACGCGCCACATTGACGGCCGGATGGATGGCCACCCTGGCAATCTGGTTTAGCTCTTGCTGGGAGATGGGCTGCGTACGCGCCCGTGCATGCCCGGAAGCGGCAAACGTTGCCGACAGCGACGCGACGAACTCCCGACGCGAAAACAAACGTTGCATCGCCAATATGCCCCACCATTGCGCTTCGCCGGCCGATGGATGGAACAGGAGAGCGGAGGCTTCTCCCGCTTCGCTTTCGAATAGCGTTGATCGCGGCAAATGGCAATGATGCGTTCAAAGAACGATATTCCGCATGGGTGTCCCCGCACCGGATGCACGGCTTGCAGGCCGCCGCGATCGATTCGCTTGCGGTTTCGGGATCGATCTTCTGCCAACCCGTCCGTTTCGCCGGGCATTGCCGAGCACCGAGTCTCGATCCTTGCCGGGCAAAAGCCGGCGGACCACTCCTCCTCTGTTCAAAGGACGTTCAAAGGTTTTCGGCGCTGATGGTCAGAAAGCGCACTGGCTCGGAACTCACCTCGACATCGATGAAGCCGATCCGGCGCAGAACCGTGTCGAGCGCACGCCTGGCCTGGATCTCGGGCGCCTGATCGAGCACGATGTCCATCAGCCCAGACTTCAACCAGCGGCGTGAATTGTCGGTCAGCTCATGACCGATCCACATGATCGGTTTGGCACGGCCATGTCGTTCCAGGACAGACGCTATACCCGAGTTGGCGCCGCCCGCATTGTAGATACCGATGATATCGGGTCACCTTCCCAAGGCCTCCCCGAACACTCGGGCGGAGAGCAGACGATCGTCCATCCCGAACATGATGAGCGCGAATTCGTGTCCGGGATTGCCATGTTCGGCCAGATAATCGGAGAAGCCGCGAACCCGTTCTCTGTGGACGTCATACACGGGGCTGTGGCAAAGCGCGACCAGACGCCCCGTTCGTGGCCTCAGCATGCTGGTCATGTAATACGCTGCCGTCCGCCCGGCTGCGTAATTGTCGATACCGATGAACGGATCACCCTCGTCGCCGATGCGCGATACGATATGGACGACGACGGCGCCAGCGGCCTTCGCTTGGCGGAGGCTGACTTTCACTTCCGCGTGGTCTGGCGCGACAATGATCAGCCCCGACCGGCGGAAACCAGGATTGGCGATGTGCCGAGCGACCGCGGGAGGGTCAAGCTCATTCAGGAATGTGCGGTGAATAAGGATGCACGGATCGAGCGAGGCGGCAATATGCGTGAAGGCATGGTTGAGTCGCGCAAAGAAAGGCGTATCCGGACGCATCATGATGACTTCGACGCGAATAATACCGCGATAGCGCGGTGGCAGCGGACGGTCATAGCCGAGCTTGCGGGCCGCCATCACAACCCGTTCCGCGATCCGAGGTGTGACATTGCCGCGCGCGTTGAGAACCCGCTCAACCGTGGCGGTTCCGACCCTCGCCTCTTGTGCGATATCGGCCAATCTCACTTTCTTCATCGGATCCAGGTGGCTGGCCTTAAGCCTGATCAAATTTGATCAGATCGTCAGTGGCCAGTAAAGCTTTCTTTTCCCATGGTGGCTCGTGCAACCTGCATGCCCGCGGGTGGGGCGCGGCAGGTCGATCGTTCATGGCCATCCGAAGGGAGCGTGTTCGAGGGACCGGGAATGGGCGAATGGATCGAAGCATGCAACGCCGCCGATATCGATACGGAGGATGTGATCCGCTTCGATCATGATGGACGGACGTTCGCCATCTATTGCAGTCCGGCGGGTGAATATTTCGCGACCGACGGCCTATGCACGCACGAGCAGGTTCATCTTGCTGACGGGCTCGTGATCGGCGGCATTATCGAATGCCCGAGGCACAATGGTCGCTTCAACTATAGGACAGCGGAAGCCACGGGCGCGCCAGTCTGCATCAATCTTGGAACCTATCCGGTCAAAATCGAAGCGGGCAAAATCCTCATCCGGGTGGCCTGAGACGGTGTCCACCGGCATGGTCATCGTCGGAGCGGGTGAATGCGGCACAAGGGCTGCCATCATGCTGCGGGAGGCTGGCTATTCCGGCCCGGTGATCCTGGTTGGCGCTGAAGCACATCTGCCCTACGAACGGCCGCCACTTTCGAAGGAAATGATCACAGCAGCCACCGTGCAGGATCCAAAGACGATCGCCGCACGTGAGCGGTTGGCCACCGCGACGATCGATCTCATGATCGGGAACCCGGCCGTTCGCATAGATCGTCAAGAAAAGATGGTGGAGCTTGCTGGTGGCACGACCGTTCCCTACGAGAAACTGCTCCTCGCGACAGGCGCGGCACCGCGCAGACTGCCGCGAGCATCGGCGAGCGCACTCTATCTGAGGACCTTCGATGACGCTCTTGCGGTGCGGTCGCGTTTGCTCGCGGGCTGCAAGGTCGCGATTATCGGCGGTGGCTTCATCGGGCTCGAGCTCGCAGCTTCGGCACGAATGCGGCAGGCGGAAGTCGTTGTCATCGAACCCATGCCGCGTATCCTGATGCGGAGTGTTCCGGCGGAGATTGCTGCTTCGGTCGAAGCAAGACACAAGGCCGAAGGCGTGGACATTCTTTGCGGCCAGGGCATTGCCGATATGGGAGAAAGCAGTTCTTCCATCCTTATCCATACGACTCAAGGCCGACAAATCGATGCCGATCTCTGCGTGATCGGTATCGGCGCGATCCCCGTGACCGAGCTCGCGCAGGCGGCGGGTCTTGCGATCGACAACGGCATCGCGGTTGACGAATTTCTTCGGACTTCGGATGCTGATATCTTCGCGGCGGGCGACTGCTGCTCGGCTCCTCATGGCATCTATGATGGGCGCCGCATCCGAATCGAGTCGTGGCGCAGCGCGCGGGAGCAGGGTGCGCTGGCGGCGCTGAACATGCTCGGGCGTAATCAGATGTGCGTGGCGCTTCCCTGGTTCTGGTCTGATCAATACGACAGTACTCTCTATGTTGCCGGTCTGCCCGAGGAAGCAAGCCTCACCGTGCGTCGAAAGCTCGCGGACGGCGCGTTTCTTCTGTTCCACCTTGCTGAGAGCGGCAGGCTGGTTGCGGCAAGCGGCATTGGGCCGGGCAACGCGGTGGCCAGGGATATCCGGCTTGCTGAAATGCTGATCGCCAAGCGGGCGAAGCCAACGCCTTCCGCGCTCATGGCTGCAGAAGTCAAGCTCAAGGCGTTGCTGGCGGCCTGCCGCTGGCGTGACCCGGAGCTTCGCCCCGAAGCGTGATAACCCAAGTTCTGATCGCCGCAGGTCTGAATCACGCGAGAAAGAAAGGAGAACCGAAGGTATCCGTCTCCGGACTTTATTGCATTTCCGTTGCCATCAGGTTCGGGTGGCGCGTCTTGCCTGCTTCTCAGCCTGCTTGCGGGCACGTCCCATGAAACGCCTGTTCATGGCCTCCTCTGCCTCGGGCGTTCCATCGTGAAAGGTGCCAAACCACTTGTCGAGCGGGATCACTCCGTCGGCGTAGTTGCATTCAAAGTATTTGTGATGGAGGTAATGGGCGTAGGAATGGGTATCGATCGCCGTTTCCTTACCGAGCACCATCTTATCGAAGCCGATATGGCCTGGAGCAGGGGCGAGCGCCGCGTGGGCCAGGTTGAAGAGCGCGTGGAATGGGTTTGAAGGCACGATCCAGTGAACGAGCACACAGGAGAAGTAAAGCAGATGCTCAACGGGATGCATCGCGAGCCCCGACCAAGGCCCTGGATTGATATTGTTGTGATGTGTCCTGTGGACCGAACGGTAGAGCGGCGGCCAATGGATCAACCGGTGGACAAGGTAGAAATGCAAATCGCGCCAGATCGGGATCAGCAGTATCACGGCTACACAGTAATAGGGATGCTCCCGGAAGCTGACATAGGGAATATATCCCTTGGCGAAAGCCCAGAGCGTCACGGCTTCATAGGCGGTCCAGATGGGCACGGCGCTGGCGAAGGTCCAGATCATGTTGTCGATGGTCTGGTTTCGGAACAAGAACGCGCTGTTGTCCGCCGAGGGCCATTTCGGGTTGAACTTGAATGAGGTGCCCTGTTTCCTCCGGACGTAGAGCCGGACGTGAAGGCTCCCGAAAAACAGGAGAACGATCACCGCGTTGCAGACAAACAGATAGGCGAGCGAGATCGGGGAAAACGCCCGCATCGTCTCCGCGGGCGGAATGAAGTAAACCCATAAGATCGCGCCCACAGCCGCGTAAAGCAGGTTCCAGGGCAGGACGAATCCGGGATAGCCAAGGAGCCACTTGATGAACCGGACAGGTTGAGCCGGCCAGACGAAGACCGGCGGATAATGAGCTGGCTCGAAGGGCCTCCAGTTGCCGCGCCTGTCGCGTGTTCCGTAGAGCGAGTCATCCATTTTGTTCGACCCGAGAGGTAGCGGTTCCAATCCCATCAATGTAACGGGATGGCCCCCGCAACTTCAACCCAAGCCTTGATCTGATTTGATCAGCCGTGCCGGCCTGTCGTGGCGGAACGTTCGCAACGGGGTTACAGGAACTGCCTTATGGTACCGCTAAGAAGGAACCTCTCGCGGGCTGACCCAGTTCCCACACAAACCATATTGATCTGGCTCTCTGAAATCATGGCGGCGGCGGACGGATTTGAACTCCCGATCAAGGGATTATGAGTATTCCTCCGCCGAAGGCCGCTTTGCGGGACGAGTAGCAGCGCCTTTGATCTAAACGACGCTTGTAAGAGCGCCGCTAAGAGACTGTTTGAGAATGCGCTGTGATGAGTGGGAGGCGCCGCAGGCGCCGGCCGGCGCGGCTTTCGAGAACCGGAGCGGAGCGGCCTTTGAGGGCCGTGAGCACCGGAAGCGCAGAAAGACGCGTCGGACGACCACCACAGTCGCATTCTCAAACAGTCTCTCAGGCATCCAACGCGTCTGCCGTGGCTGCCTGAACATGGCCCCGACCAACAAAGTTCATCATGTACACACGATTGCCCGCGTCGCCGAAATGCTCGGCGAGGACTGGCTGTGGGACGTCGCCAACGAAATGGATCAAGAGGACGGACTGATCTGGGTGTATGGCCCGGGTGACGCCGGTGAGAACGGCGTTATGGCGTTCACCGACTTTGGCATCGAAACCCTAACTGCCCTCATCGAGATCTATAAGGAGACCTGTGTGCGGATGAGTTCAAGACGTTGAACTTGCTTACAAATCGGGTGCGCGGCGCGGCTTGGTTTGCTCCGTCGTTCCTGAATCCGTCGACCACCCTCGGTGCTACG